>ERZ780218.179-NODE-179-length-69196-cov-94.183654_pt1 | contig 69196 bp, 59 predicted proteins | sample MGYA00510975_ERZ780218 | MGnify/ENA primary metagenome ERZ780218 (study PRJEB29588, sample SAMEA2152063) | human gut metagenome | biome: human gut; feature: human-associated habitat; material: faeces | place: Denmark | collected 2008/2010 ... | reverse complement strand
GGTAATTCATGTTGCAAAGGTACGCGTATGCGCGATATATAACAAATCTAAATTACATAAACTCTATTATATAAATTGTCAAAACAATATGGAATACAGATTCCATGTGAAACATCTATTGGTTATGGCTTATATATAGGACATGGAATTGGTATTGTTGTAAACTCCACAGCAATAATTGGTAATAATTGTAATTTAAGTCAATTTACAACGATAGGAGCAAATGACGGAAGAGCTGCTGTTGTTGGTGATAATGTTTATATAGGTCCCTCTGTTTGTTTAGTTGAAAATGTAGTAATAGGAAATAATGTAACAATAGGAGCCGGTGCTGTTGTTGTTAAAGATGTTCCTAACAATGCTACTGTAGCGGGAGTTCCAGCAAAAATAATATCTTATAAATCTCCAGGTCGATATATTAAGAGGAGATGGTCAAAATAATAAATAAATTATGATTCCTAAAGTTATTCATTATTGTTGGTTTGGCATGAAACCACTTCCTCATTTAGCTGTTAAATGCATTAATTCATGGAAAAGATATTTTCCTGATTATGAAATAAAGGAATGGAATGAGAGTAATTTTGATGTTAATATTATTCCTTATACAAAAGAAGCTTACGAAGCAAAAAGATATGCGTTTGTGAGTGACTACGCTCGTTTTTGGATATTATACCATTATGGTGGAATTTATTTTGATACAGATGTAGAAGTGATTAAACCTATGAATGATATAATATCGAAGGGGGCTTTTATGGGTTGGGAAACTGCTGTAAAAAAAAATATTCCAGTTTATATAAATCCAGGCTTGGGAATAGGATGTGAAACTGGTAATTTAATTTATCGAGAATTATTACAATTATATTCGACATTGCATTTTATGAATCGTAATGGGATGCAGAATTTAAAAACAATCGTACAATATACATCTGAATATTTAGTTCAATTGGGATTGAAAAAATCAAATGAAATACAATGTATAGGCAATATTTATATTTATCCTAAGGACTATTTTAATCCTTATGATTGTGAATTAGATAAGATTATTATAACGGATAATACAAGGACAATTCATTATTTTGCAGCGAGTTGGAAAACAAAAAAAGAACGTTTTATGGAATTTGTAGGTAAATATTTTGGAGGTCGAGTTGTTCTCTTTATTCATCATATGAAACGATTGATCCTTCATTAAAATAATCTTTTTCGCAAAATGAAATATACTATTGAAGAATACCTTTTGAATGAGTATAATGCTGCTTCGAAGGCGAGGAAAGATGTTTCACATTTTGTTTTGCAGAATGGTTTTCAATCTTTGTTTAAGAATGACAAGACTCAAATGCGGTATAATAAATGGGCAAAGTTGTTGTTGACTCTCCGACTTTGTATGAGGTTACTGCTATTGAAGAAAAATGATATTCTGTTTGTGCAAACTTCATTGAATGTTCTTTCTCCTATTTTAAAAATTAGAACCATTAAACGATTTAAATTAATATACCTAATCCATGACCTATATTGTTTGAGATATAATACGGAAAAAAGTGTAAGAGAAAATTGTAAAGAAATTGGGAAAGATATATCGTTAATTTCACAATGTGATTATGTGATAGCACATAATGATATTATGGTGGGTAAATTAAAAGAGTTTGGTTGTGCGAGTAAGTTGATTTCACTTGGTATATTCGATTATGATTGTTCTTTTCCAAAGCAGAGAAGAACATTTTTATTTAATGAGAAAATTAAGGTGGTTTATGCCGGTTATTTAGGTAAGGCTGAATTTCTGGAAAAGTTGGATAATGTTACTCATGAGAATTGTGTATTAATTATATATGGTATTCCTAAAATTCCTTTAAAAAATGCTATTTATAAAGGACATATAGATGCGGATGTATTGCCTAATGTAATAGAAGGGCATTTAGGATTAATCTGGGACGGGACTTATGATGTAACATCAGAAGATAATTATATGTGTGTCAATAATCCACATAAGTTGTCCATGTATATTGTTGCTGGGCTTCCTGTCATAGCGTGGAAGCAAAGTGCCGTAGCTCAATTTATTGAAGCTAATGATATTGGCATTACGGTTGATTCATTGGATGAATTGGATGAACGTGTAAAACAGATAACTCCTGAAAAATATTCTATTATGGTTAGTAATTGTCTGTCTATACGTGAAAAATTAGTACAGGGAGGTTATTTGCGTGATGCGCTAAAATATGTCATGCAGGATATTTAATAGAAATCTTATTTATACCTAATTTATGTATGACCATTATAAAGTAGTCGTAAACACAGCTGCAGGTCGCCGCCGTTATATGCAGTATTTGATTCCTTATATTGTGTCTTGTGACATAGTAGACCGATATGATATTTGGATAAACACGCATAACGGTGCCGATATTGAATTTTTTAAACAGGTAGCAGCCAAATATCCTGTTGTCAATCTGGTATGGCAACCTGACGGTGTAGTGAACGGTAATAAAAGCATCAATGCCTTTTATAAGGCTTGTGTAGAGCCGGATACCATTTATTTCAAGCTGGACGATGATGTGGTATGGATGGAGCCGGAACTGATAGAAAAGATGATCAAGTTTCGGGTAGATAATCCGCAGTTTTTTCTTGTTTCTCCATTGGTCATCAACAATTCTTTGTCTACCTATCTGCTGCAGGTAGAAGGAAAGCTGAAACTTGACAAGTATTATGAGGCAATATGTTCTCATCCGGTGTTTTGGAAAAGCGGATATTTTGCCAAAGAATTGCATACGTGGTTCATTGAGAAATATCTGAAAGCTCGTCAGTGGGAGAAACTTTATTTGGGTAAGAAGGAAATGGGTATGACCCGTTTCTCCATTAATGCCATTCTATGGTTTGGCGAGGAAATGAAGAAATTTGCAGGTGAAGTTCCCGGTGATGATGAAGAGTTTTTGTCATGTATCTATCCTACACGGCAAGGGATGTCGAATGCATGGAACGGGGATGCGGTTGTAGCGCATTTTGCTTTCTTTACCCAGCGGGAGCAATTGGATAAATGGCACATCCTTGAGCAATATGGTGAGATATGTGAGCAAGACTTTACCGGTTCGGATACCTTGCGCAGGTATTATGCGGATGTGCAGGCAGCCATGAATGATGTAAAGGACAATGAAGAGGAACTGATGCAAAGGTCTTCTCCGTATCGTTCCGTACCGGTTAAGACAACATGGCGTGCCCGAATAAAAAAGAAGTTGCCCCAGTCGGTGCAAGAGTTGTTGTTTATCCGATATGATTTGAAAAGGAAAGGCGGTTTCATAATCGGTTAAAACGAGGTGATATGGATAAAATACTGACGGTAGTCGTACCCACTTACAACATGGAGAAGTACTTGCGTTATTGCCTCGATTCGCTATGTGTCGTGCAGGAAGGTGAAGCTTTGGAAGTGCTTATCATCAATGACGGTAGTAACGATGCCTCATCGGTTATCGGGCATGAATATGAAAGGAAACAGCCTGAAATATTCAGGGTGATTGATAAGGAGAACGGTAATTACGGTTCGTGTGTAAACCGTGGACTGGCTGAGGCAAAAGGCAAGTATATCAAGATACTGGATGCCGATGACAGTTTTGATACTGCTAACTTCGAGAAATTTATTGATTTTCTGAAAGAAACAGATGCCGACCTTGTTTTGTCCGACTTTGCCGTGGTTGATACGCAAAGAACCATACGAAAAATAATCCGATACAACCTTGGTGAAGGGAAGATGTTCAGAATGGATGATGTATGCAATACTTTTGTATTCCGGAATATGCAGATGCATGCCGTGACTTACAAACGCAAGAACCTTATTGACTTAAACTACAAGCAGACGGAAGGCATATCATACACCGACCAGCAGTGGATATTTATCCCGATGATTACGGTGAAAACCGTGGCTTATTTTGATGGATATGTGTATAAATATCTTGTGGGAAGGGCAGGGCAAACCATGAATCCGGAAGTTAAATTGAGAAATATTACCCATACGTTGCGATGTGCCTTGGATATGGCATCGGTATACGAGCAATACAAACCTGTTTTTTTGAACTCTCCGGTGAATGAATATCTGAAGGCAAGAATTATCCCTTTTGCCAAAGAAATATATGTGTTTGCACTGACTCATTATAATGACAGGACGAAACGTTTGCTGATAGATTTTGATGAGGAACTGAAAAGCAGAAGTCAGTATATTTATCATCTGATAGGCAGTAAAGAGGTCAGTTCATTTAAAGGGTTTGAATACATCACGTACTGGAGACATCATCAAGGCGTGAACAGCATATTATTGAAAGCATTGAGCAGGCTGTATATAATACTGCTTTCCGTGAAGCAGAAGAACAGGGAACAGGATGCAATGTATTTGCCTACATCCTTATAGAATGTATTGAGCATGAAAGTTTCGGTGATTATACCTGTTTATCGGGTAGAGAAGTTTATTGAGAAATGTGCGGCATCGTTGTTTTCGCAAACATTGGACGATGTGGAGTTTATTTTTGTAGACGATGCTTCGCCTGACAATAGTATGGCAGTATTGGAAAAGTGCATACAGCAGTATCCACAGCGTAAAGCGCAAATCCGTATGCTTACTCATAAAGAAAACAAAGGACTGCCTGCTGCGCGTAATACTGGACTTGCTGCTGCTTCAGGGGAATATGTATTTCATTGCGACAGTGATGATTTTGTAGAACCGGATATGCTGGAAACACTTTATGATGAAGCGAAGAAAAAAGATGCAGACATTGTATGGTGTGATTGGTATCTTTCGTTTGAGCATAACGAGCGTTATATGAAACAACCGGATTATGCGACACCGATGGAAGCATTGAAGGCGATGTTGGCAGGGCTGATGAAGTTTAATGTCTGGAACAAATTGGTGCGTCGTAGATTGTATGCGGATAATCAGATTTCTTTTCCGGCTGGATATGCGATGGGAGAAGATATGACAATGATGTTGCTCTTTGCGGTTGCCGGAAGAGTGGCATACGTGCCTCAAGCGTTTTATCATTATGTAAAACTGAATACGGAAGCTTACTCACAGAACTTTTCGTTGAATCATCTGGAATCTGTCAAGCATAATATCCGGACAGTTGAATTGTTTTTGCATAGCAGGTTGGGGAATGTGTTGGATTTGGAAATTGCATGTATGAAGTTGGAAGCCAAATTCCCTTTTCTGATGAGTAGCCGGAAAGAAATGTACCGGTTATGGGAAAGAACGTATCCGGAAGCCAATATTTATATTTTGCAGAATCATTACATTTCGAGACGTCGCCGATGGGTACAATGGTGTGCTGCTAAGCAATTATGGTTTTTGGTGAGGTTGCACGGCTGGATAGTCGGCAAATTAATATATGGTATAATTTATCGATAAGACAGATGAAAGCATTGGGAATTCTGTTTGGACTTGTTTTTACCAGTTTCTTTTATTTCCCGTTCTATTTTACTTTTTTTCCAGAAGCGAACACGAAGATGATAGTGGCGTTAATGGGATTGATTTGGTTGCTGGTGCGTATGGGGAATAGTGGAGATCGGATGATTAGCAAAGATTTTTTCATGATATCTCTATATGCGTTGGGGGTATCTTTTGCCAGCTATTTATCCATGACTTTGAACAACTCTATGGATGGGGCTTATTTATCGTATCTTGTGACGATGTGGGTTTGGTTGGGTGCTGCGTATTTTGTTGTGAATTTTATAAAGGTTGTACATGGAAAGACAACGGTAGAATTGATATGTTTTTACATGATAGCAGTAGGGGCATTGCAATGTTTGTTGGCTATATCAATGGATATGTATGCTCCACTGAAGAATTTTGTGGATAGTTTTCTCGCTGGTGAAGGGTTTATGGGTAGGGCTGTTAAAGGGCGTTTATATGGAATAGGTTGTGCATTGGATGTTGCTGGAGGACGGTTTGCCGTATTGTTGGTGATGATCGCTTTTTTGTTGCCCAATATGTTCTATAAGAAAAATGCTTATCGATATGTGATTCCTTTGCTGGTAGCTTTTGGTATTATTGCGGTTATAGGGAATATGATTGGGCGTACAACTACTGTCGGTATGTTGTTGGCAATCGCTTATTGGGCATATATTTTGTTAATGAATCAAGTTGTTGCGGGGAAAGAGAGAGAGGCAATGTTGCATTGGATAGTGGGAGGAATTTTTGTTGTAATGATAATTTCTGTTTCTCTTTATAATATAAGTGATTTTTGGCAAAAATATTTCCGTTTTGGTTTTGAAGGATTTTTTAGTTTGGTTGAACAAGGTACATGGCATGTGCAATCTAATGAGATGCTAAAAGAAGGGCTTATTTTTCCGGATAGTATTAAAACTTGGCTTATGGGGGATGGATATATGGGAGCAATGAAAGATGACCCTTATTATCAAGGAGATTTATATTATGGATTTTATATGGGGACAGATGCCGGTTATTCCCGTTTCTTGTTTTATTTCGGGTTAATAGGTTTGGGGGCGTTTATTGCGTTCTTGTTTAAGGTCTGTCGAGTATGTATGAAATATTCCGTCTGTTATCAATATATGTTTTTGACCATCTTCTTGCTTAATTTGGCTATTTGGATTAAAGTTTCAACAGATATATTCTTGGCTTTTGCTCCTTTTTTATGCTTGGCAGTGCAAGGTGTAAGAGAAGATGAGGCAATATATGCCACTGGTGATGTTCAGAAAGAATTTGAATATGGCAGTAATTGTTAATATGGCTTGCGGATTGGCAAACCGCATGTTTCAATATAGTTATTATTTGTATTTGAAGAAGTTGGGCTATGATGCGTTTGTCGATTTCTATCAGACGGCAAATCTGGAGCATGAACGTGTTTCGTGGAAGGCTGTTTTCCCCAATGCACTGATTCGGCAGGCATCTGCATGGGAAGTGTTTAAAACGGGTGGGGGAAGCAATGTGTTGGATAAGGTGCGCCGGCGTTATTTTCCTTTCAGTTGCAATGTGAAAACGCTTTCGGCTTTTGAGGTTCCTCTTCCTGATAGAACAGAACGTTCTGTTTATATAATGGGGGTGTTTCAGAATGCAGATATGGCAGAAGCGGTACGTGATGACGTATTAAATGCTTTTACGTTTCGTCCGTTTACAGATAATCGGAATCTTGCTTTGATGAAAGAAGTTCAGGCAACCCAATCTGTAGCTATTCATGTGCGGAAAGGTGAGGATTATAGGAGTCGGATTTATTATCAAGGAACATGCCCGGTCGATTATTATCAGAAAGCTGTAAAACTGATAAATGAAAAAGTAAAGAATCCCCGGTTTTATGTTTTTGCCGACAATAAGGAATGGGTGAAAGAGAACTTCAACGATTTTGACTATACGCTGGTAGAAGGCAACCCGATAGCAGGATATGGCAGTCACTATGATATGCAGCTGATGAGTCTTTGCCGGCATAACATTCTTTCAAATAGCACATATAGCTGGTGGGGAGCTTTCCTGAACCGGAATCCGGATAAAACAGTTGTACTGCCGGACATTTGGTTTAATCCGGAAAGTTGTCAGGAATATACCAGCAGACCGGTTCGTTGTGAAGGTTGGATTGCATTGTAATGGAAGGAATAAAGTCTTGATTTGTTTTGCAGGGATAAAGGATTTCTTTATCTTTGCGATAGACAGCATAAGGAAAGGACCATGGATGCAACGCGTAAAAGATATCCTATAGGAATACAGACATTCTCTGAAATCAGGAAAGGAGGCTATCTGTATATTGATAAGACGGAATATGTGTATCGTATGACGCATAGTGACGGGAAGTATATGTTCCTGAGCCGTCCGCGCCGGTTTGGCAAGTCATTGCTGACCAGTACGCTTTCTGCCTATTTTGAAGGCAGACGGGAACTCTTTACCGGTCTTGCCATTGAACGTATGGAAAAGGAATGGATTTCTTATCCGGTGTTGCATTTTGACATGAGCTTGGGCAAGCACATGGATAAGGATGCATTGAACCGTTATTTGCATAATCTTTTGCGGAACAATGAACAACGGTTGGGAATAAGCACCAGCGGGGCAGAGGATGTGAACGTAAGGCTTGCCAATCTGATTATGGATACATGCAGGCAGACGGGAAAGCAAGTGGTCGTGTTGATAGATGAATATGACGCTCCGTTGCTGGATGTGGTGCACGAAGATAAGAATTTGCCGGCACTCCGGAACGTAATGCGTAATTTTTACAGTCCCTTGAAAGCATGTGACCCCTATCTGCGCTATGTATTTCTGACTGGAATCACAAAATTTTCGCAGTTAAGCATCTTTAGTGAGTTGAACAACATCCGGAATATCAGCATGGAGGAGGCTTACGCTGATATTTGCGGCATTACGGAACAGGAAATGAAAGCGCAAATGGGTAACGAGCTGAACGAATTTGCCGGAAAGTTGCAGATGTGTACGGATGAGGCGCTTGAAGCATTGAAAGCGCATTACGACGGGTATCATTTCACATGGCCTTCGCCGGATATTTACAATCCGTATAGTTTGCTGAATGCTTTTAGCAATGGGAAATTGAATTCGTATTGGTTTGGCAGCGGGACACCGGCTTATCTGGTAGAGATGTTGCGTATGTTTGACGTATTGCCTTCTGAAATAGGTCCTGTAGAGGCAATGGCTGCTGATTTTGATGCTCCTACGGAGTCTTTGGAGAGTGTTATTCCTTTGCTTTACCAAAGCGGATACATTACTATCAAGAACGGGAATCCGCAAACGGAATTGTATGTGCTGGATATTCCGAACAAGGAAGTGCGCATGGGACTGATGAGAAGTCTTTTGCCAAACTATGTGAGCAGGCAGACAAGAAATTGTAATATTACTGTCGTAAAAATGTCGGTCGCTATCAGCGAAGGGCGGATGGATGATGCGTTGCGTCTGCTTCAGACTTTTTTGGGAACAGTTCCTTATTGTGACCATACGGATTACGAAGGTCATTATCAGCAAATGCTGTATATCATATTCAGTATGTTGAGTTATGAAGTGGATGTAGAGGTACGTACGCCTCATGGGCGTGTAGATGTGGTATTGAAAACACGGAATGCATTGTATCTTATGGAACTGAAACTTGACAAGAGTGCCGATGAGGCCATGGAGCAAATCAATCTGAAGAATTATTCGGAACGGTTTGCCTTGTGTGGCTTGCCTATTGTGAAAGTAGGTATTAATTTTAATACCCGGAAAGGAACGATTGAAGATTGGATGATAGCCTCTGCCTGATAGAGTAAGAGGCATCATCTGCTACTGGCAAAAAAACAATTGAAATGCTTGGCGAAGCATACTTATTGAATAAAATCTGAAATGAAAATCATTTACTGCACACATTCTGTCTGTAATCCAGGCGGAATGGAACGGGTATTGGTCAATAAGGTGACGTATCTGGTGGAGAAGCTTCACTGGGACGTATCCATTGTAACGACTGACCAAAAGAACCGTCCGGCTTTTTATCCGTTGCCGGAAGGAGTGCGGATGACAGACTTGGGCATTAACTATTCGGACGATAACGTCAAGCATCCTATAGGAAAGATTTTCGGATATTTATTAAAAAGACGTACGCATAGGAAACGGCTTACGGAGTTATTGATGAGGGAGAAGGCAGATATTGTGGTATCGTTGTATCCGTCGGAATCTTCGTTTATCCCTCTGATAAAGGACGGAAGCAGGAAAGTGCTGGAACTGCATTTCTGTAAGTTTTTCCGTTTGCAGTACGGACGGAAAGGATTGCTTGGCTTGATTGACCGCTGGAGAACCAGACAGGATGAACGCATTGTCCGGAAGTTTGATAGGTTTGTAGTATTGACACACGAGGATAAAGGGTATTGGGGCAATCTGCCGAATATAGAAGTAATACCGAATGCAGCCATGCACCTGACTTGCCGCTATGCAGATGTTTTACAGCATCGGGTGATTGCAGTCGGAAGACTGGATTACCAGAAAGGATTCGACCGCTTGCTCCGTACATGGAGAATGATTCAGCAAACAGGAAGGTATGCAGACTGGCATTTGGATATATTCGGGCAGGGAGAATGGCATGATTGGCTGCAAGGCATGATAGTGGATTGGCAGCTTTCAGATACTGTATGTATTCATCGGCCTACGGAAAGGATAGGAGAGGAATATGCAGCCAGTTCCTTGTTGGTCATGAGTTCCCATTACGAAGGTTTTCCAATGGTGATGATTGAGGCTATGGCATACGGGCTTCCGGTTGTGACATACGATTTCAAATGTGGTCCGAAGGATATTATCAGGCAGGGTGAAAACGGTTTGCTGGTACGTGACGGCGATATAGAAGGACTGGCTCAGGCGATGCAGTGTCTAATGGATGACGAACCGTTGCGGCTGCGCATGGGTGAAGAAGCAAAAAAAGTGGTTGACACGTATTCGGAAGAAGCAGTGATGAGCCAATGGACTGCTTTGTTTGAATCGCTGGCTAATAGATGAGCAAGCTTTTGAAAGCATGAAAACATTGTTGCAAATAAATCCGGTGTTGCGTGTTTCCACTTCGACGGGGCGTATCATGCAGGAAATCGGCGAACTGGCAATGCAGAACGGATGGAAAAGCTATATCGCATACGGGAAAGGGCGTGATGGCATCAAGCCTTGCCAATCGCGGCTTATTCCCATAGGCAATCGCCTGGATACCTTTTGGCACGGCTTGGAAACCCGCCTGTTCGACCGGCATGGACTGGCATCTGTGCAGGCAACGCGGACATTTGTAAAGCAAATAGAGCATATTGCTCCGGACATTATTCATATTCATAATATACACGGTTATTTTCTGAACTATCAGGTGTTGTTCGATTACTTGTCGAAATGTGGCATTCCTGTGGTATGGACGGTGCACGACTGCTGGCTGTACACCGGACATTGTTACTATTATTCGTATGCAGGATGCAACAGATGGCAGACCGGGTGTTACCGTTGCCCGCAAAAGAACGAATTTCCAGCCAGCCTGTTCTTCGACCGTTCGGTACAGAACTATGCTGACAAGCAGGCAGCATTCACCTCCATGCCTCAAGACAAGCTCGTAATTGTACCGGTTTCCGACTGGATAAAAAACGAAATGCAGCATTCTTACTTAAGTGGATATGATTTTCGCGTGATTCATAACGGCATCAATACAGATGTATTCCGCATTTGTGACACACGGAACGTGGTGTCCCGATACGGCACGGCAGGCAAGCATGTCTTGTTAGGGGTAGCGAGCATCTGGAGTAAGGAAAAAGGACTGGACGACTTTATTCAAATGGCGAATCTGCTGAATGACGATGAACTCATTGTACTTGTCGGCATTAAGCCCAAGGAAAAGCAGATGTTGCCACCCAATATACTTGGCATTGCCCGGACGGAGAACGTGCACGAACTTGCCGGACTCTATTCGTTGGCAGACGCTTTTATCAATCCGACCTGGCAGGACAATTATCCGACAGTCAATCTGGAAGCGATTGCCTGCGGAACACCGGTAGTGACTTACCGGACAGGAGGAAGCGTGGAAGCCGTTACGGCAGAGACAGGTATCGTTGTAGAACAAGGCAATTATAAAGGCTTGCTGGAAGCGGCACGAAGCATCCGGCAATGCGGTAAGGAGTATTGGCAGCCTTTGTGCCGTGAATATGCGCTGGCGCATTTCCGGAAAGAAGACCGGTATGTGGATTATTTCCGGTTGTATGAAGAACTGACCACACAACGTTGATTGTTATACGATGAACGCTTTACATTCTCTTTCTACCGAAGCTCAGCTGACCAACCGCGAAAAAGCCTTGGTGTTGAAACGTCATGCCTTGCACAGCAAATACGAGAAGGCGGTGGCACTTTATGCGGAAACGGACAGGACGATGAAAGATATTGCCAAGGCATGCAACGTGCCTCTAGGTGGGCTGGGCAGCTACCTGCGACGATATTGGCGAGAACTGGTGCTGCGCCGCCACCGAATCCACATAGACGGAAAAAAGGCAGAAGACATCAAAATCATGGAGGCGGGAAAACAGAACATCAACGCTCATGCCAAATACAAGGATGCCGTAGCTGCCTGTGACTCGCTGGATTATATTGACCTGAATGTATCGCAGATAGCCCGGAAATTCGGGACAGAAGGGACAGCACTTGCCAATTTCATGCGCATTCATTATCCGGAAACTTTAGTATGGAGAGAAAAAGTACGCCAACGGCTAGGTATCAATGATAATATCCGGCGTGGAGCGCGTCCGGAATGCACGAGACAATATGCGGAAGCGGTAGAACTGTACCGCAATACGGAAATGACTATGGGGGAAGTTGCAAAGACTTGTAACGTTTCGCTCAGCGGATTCAGCCAACATTTACGATTTTATCATAAGGAGATACTCCAGACAAAAATACAGATGCGGAAAACTGCCAAAGCGGAAAGACGGCAGACATTTGGCGAACTGACCGGTAACGGACGTATTTACAAACCTTCTCCGATAACGGAACAAAAGTATGCCGCCGCTTTAGCCTTATACCGGGATACTGCGCTGACCATGAAAAAGATTGTGGAGCAGACCGGTGTTCCGGAAGGCGGATTCCGCTCTTATCTGCACCTGTGGCATAAGGATCTGGTATTGGAGCGTTCGGGCATAGATAAAGAAGAAAACGTCACAGACTTGCGCAGAGAACGGAAACGTATGAAAACTGTGGCGGCAAAATATGAAAAAGCTATCGAGAGCCTGAGAACAAATCCACGCCCGGTATCGGCTGTGGCGGCAGAGTTTGGCTTCAACCCGGAAGTGTTCCGAGATTACTTGCACAAGTATGAACCGGAACTGGCACGGCAGCAAGGAATGATGAAGGCGGCTAACGGCAGAACCGTTTCCCGGCGAAGCGAGGAGAAATATGCCGAAGCGGTACATCTGTATGAAACTACTACGGAAACCCTGAAGTCTATTGCCGCACGGTTGGGACTGACCTATAACAGCGTAGGAGGTTACATCCGGCGTAACTATCCCGAAGTAATAGCACGGCATCAGGATTTGCTGGAAAGGATGAAAGCCTTTGACATGACTGCCCCACTGGAGTAATCCACAAAGAGCAATCTGTATATGAAAGTCTTGCAATTAGGAAAGTTTTATCCCATCCGTGGCGGTGTGGAAAAGGTGGCATACGACCTGATGACCGGTTTGTCGGAGCAGGATGTGCGCTGCGATATGATGTGTGCGGCTTCCCAAGGAGGGAGCCGGGGTATTCCAGTCAACAAGAATGCCAGTGTCATCTGTTGTCATACATGGATGAAGGCGGCTGCCACGATGATTTCGCCTGCCATGATTTTTGCCCTGCGGAAGAATTGCCGCAACTATGACATTATCCATGTACACCATCCTGACCCGATGGCTTGCCTTGCCTTGTTGTTGTCGGGATATAAAGGAAAAGTCGTCTTGCATTGGCACAGTGATATTCAAAAGCAAAAACTGTTACTGAAATTGTACAGTCCCTTGCAGCAATGGCTGTTGCGGAGGGCTGACAAGATAATAGGTACCACTCCCGTATATCTTGCCGAATCGCCTTTCTTGCGTGGTTTGCAAAAGAAAACGGTATGCCTGCCTATCGGTGTACAGCCGATGTGCTCTGCTCCTAAAGCGGCAGAGAAAATCAGAAACCAATATGCCAATAAGAAAATTGTATTTTCATTAGGCCGTCTGGTTGCTTACAAAGGATATTGTTTTTTGGTAGCTGCAGCCAAATATCTGAGCGATGACTACGTGGTGCTGATAGGTGGAACGGGTGCACTGAAAGACGACTTGGAGAGGGAAATAAAGGAACTTGGAATACAGGACAAAGTGAAACTGCTTGGACGCATCAGCGATGAAGACCTGCCTGCCTATTACAGTGCCTGTGACGTGTTCTGCCTGAGCAGCGTGCAGAAGACAGAGGCATTCGGCATCGTGCAGATAGAAGCCATGTCGTGCGGCAAGCCCGTTGTGGCAACAAACATTCCACAATCGGGCGTGTCTTGGGTAAATGCACACGGGATATCCGGTCTGAATGTCGAGCCTGGTAATGCGGAAGAACTGGCACGTGCCATTGAAACAATTACTAAAGATGAAACGGTTTACCGGCACTATGCAACCGGAGCAGCCAACCGCTACAAGGAACTGTTCACTCAGGAGCGAATGATTGAGAAGTGTATGAAAATATATATGGAATTATGAAACGCGAAGAAACTAAAACCATTACGAAGACTTTTGAGATTAGTATGTCAGGCAATGGCTATGACAGGATGTCGGCATTGGCATGTGGCATCAAACGTGGCTTTGACATTATCGGAAGCGTGCTGGGGCTGATTCTGGCTTCACCGGCTTTTCTGTTGATTTACTTCCTTATCAAACGCGAGGACGGAGGACCTGTCATTTTCAGGCAAGAACGGATTGGCTATGGCGGAAAACCTTTTATCTTGTACAAGTTCCGCTCGATGACAACGGCATCGGAGAAAGACGGCAAGCCTGCCTTGTGCCAGAAGAACGACAAACGGCTGACTAAAGTCGGGCGGTTCTTGCGAGAGCATCATTTAGACGAACTGCCCCAACTATGGAATGTCCTGAAAGGCGAGATGAGTTTTGTTGGTCCACGGCCGGAACGCAAATTTTTCGTGGACCAAATCAGGACCATTAATCCGGACTATGAACTGCTTTACCGGATACGTCCCGGACTGTTCTCGCCTGCCACCCTGTATAACGGCTATACGGACACAATGGAGAAAATGCTGGAGCGGCTACGGATGGATTTGGAATACCTGCGCAAACGCTCGCTGTGGCTGGACGTCAAGATTATCTTTCTGACTGTATATTCCATCCTGTCGGGAAAGAAGTTCTGATGCCGCCGTTAAAAAGGTCGTAAGACCCTAAAATGTATATAGACAATAAATGTTCGCAAACAGCCCATGTAGGGGCGAAATGAGGACATTCACATATATAAGATTAAAATGGAAGAAATGAAAATATGCCCCAAAGAGGGCTTGCAGTTACGGAAAGTGGGCAAGCAATATATGATAGTAGAAGCCTGCGAGGAAAACGTAAACATGAGCCACGTGTACAGCTTGAACCAAACGGCGGCACAGATGTGGGAACGGATTTCCCAAGGAAACTGTACCCCGGATGATTTGGCTGAATACCTCTGCGAACAGTATGAAACAGACAAGGACACTGCTACACAGGACGTGAAGAGGCAACTTGCCAAATGGAAGGCATACGGCCTGATTCTTTGAGGGCAATGAAACGAATGGAAACCGAAAGGCAGGAAACGGTGATTGTCCAAGAGCGGGAGGCATTGCTTGCGCTTTTGCGGGCAGGCTTGTGGGAACGGAAAACAGAAGAGGCCTTTTTCCCCTTGCAGGGCAAAAGCTGGGAGAACGTGTACCGGCTGGCACGGCAACAGACCGTAACCGGACTGGCATTCGCCGGCTTGCAGCATCTGCCCGACCATCTGCTTCCTCCGGAAGAATTGTTGTTGCGCTGGGCAGCGGAAACAGATGCTATCGAACGGAAGAACCAAAAGATGAACGTTGCGCTTGAAGGACTTTATACCTTCTTCCGGGCGGCAGGGTTGAACCCCATCTTGCAAAAAGGACAGGGAACGGCACGTTTCTACTCTTGTCCGCTGTTAAGGGAATGCGGCGACATAGACCTTTATTTCAATAACAGCCGTGCTTGGGATGCGGCGCTTGTTAAGCTGCAGATTCGCAACATACGGATAAAAGAGCAGGCAGACGGAGGGATATACTACCGGTGGCAGGAGACAGATGTGGAACATCATCGGCAGTTGTTCGACTTGTATAATCCTTTTCTGCAGGGATTCGTGAATCGGCTGGAAAGCCAGAAGAATTACCGGCTCATTACCTTGTCTGCTGCATCGAAGACTGCCATTACTGTGCCGTCGCCTTTTCTGGAGTTATTGTTGCTGAACCTGCATATCCTGAAACATGCCCTCGGACGGGGCATCGGGTTGCGCCAGCTTTGCGACATGGCACGTGCCTGTTACCGGTTGTATGGTGAGGTAGATGCCCAGGAGATGCAAGCGGTTTGCCGAAAATTGGGACTGACGAAATGGTGTCCGCTGCTGCATGCTTTTCTGGTGGATTGTCTTGGACTACCGAAAGAGTGCCTGCCTTATCCGGAAATAGCATCCACAGTACAACCCTTGAGCGATATTGTTTGGCGGGGAGGGAATTTCGGACAGTATGATGCCGGGCTGAAATCCAATGCCGAAGGGTGGGAGCGCAAGCGGCAGACGGCACGCTCGTTTGTGCGGAATGTCCGTTTCGCTTTCCGTTACGCTCCCAAAGAAGCCTTTTGGTTTTTCATTCAACTGTTGAAAGGACAATGCAAATGACAACCTATTATTATAAGGTGGCAGGCTTTCTTTTTTCCGTTTGCCTGCCTGCGGATATGGATGCGGAAACGCTTTTGCCTTCGTTCCGTCCGTTCCGGATAGCAGGACAGGAAGAAAATGAAAGACAACTGTTCTGCTTCGCTGTGCTGATGCCGGACGAGATGCCGAAAGAAGAACGGAAAGAACTGCTGGAAGAGACGGACAACGATATGGGACATCTTAACCTGTTTGCCACAGCAGACGGATACGAGGTGGAACTTACCGGCGGTAGCCGTATACATCGGATGGTTGCCAGTGCGGATTTTTCATCTTTGAAAGTCTGCCTGCAGCGGGAAGACAGGTATGTCGGACAGGCGCTTTCCTCTCTGTTGCGCATCGCATTCGCTCAATCCATTCTCGGGCATGATGCCGTATCCATCCATGCGGCTGCAGTATACCGGGGCGGAGAAGCTTATCTGTTCATGGGAACAAGCGGAACGGGTAAAAGTACCCATGCCTCGCTTTGGATAAAGCATATACCCGGAACGGAACTGCTGAACGACGACAATCCGACGGTACGTATCGTAGGCGGGAAGGCATACGCGTATGGCACCCCGTGGAGTGGCAAGACAGCCTGTTACAAGAACCTGTCGTATCCTATTGGCGGCATGGTACGTCTGAGTCAGGCTCCGGTGAACTCGTTCTGCCGGAAAGAAGGTGCGGAAGCTTTTATCGCACTCTATCCCGGATGTTCGGTGATAGCTGAAGACAAACGGCTGCGGAACTGCCTGTACGACACGCTGGCACGGTTGGCAGGGATGGTTAAGGTAGGGACAATGGACTGCCTGCCAGACAAGGAAGCCGCTATAGTTTGTTATCAGGCACTCATTAAGTGATTTACGATTTTACGATTTACAATTTACGATTTTGTTGCTAGATCGTACCTCGTAAATTGAACAATCGTAAATCCCGTTGTTAAATTGTACCATTAAGTGATTTACGATTTTACGATTTACAATTTACGATTTTGTTGCTATGATTTTGTTGCTAAATCGTACCTCGTAAATTGAATAATCGTAAATCCCGTTGTTAAATTGTACCTCGTAAATAGATAAATAGTAAATACAAGAGATAATTATGAGAAAACAAATCCTATGGGCAAGCCTGCTTGTCCTGTTACTGCTTACCTCCTGCGCATCGAAGAAAAACTATCTCTATCTGCAGGATATGCAAATGGGAACGAAATATCCCATTGAAGCGAAATATGAACCTGTTATTCACAGTGATGACCGGCTGAGCATCACCGTAAGCTGCAAGAATCCCGAACTTGCCATTCCGTTCAATATCTATGGTGGTACGTTCAAGGTTGGGGCGGACGGCAGTGTGACGGCAGATGCCTCCAACAGCATCAGCGAGAAGGGATACCGCGTGGATGTGGACGGCAACATCGACTTTCCCATTCTCGGAAAGCTGCATATCGAGGGCATGACGGTTAATGCCGTTAAGCAACTTATCTGTGATAAGATAAAAGAAGGCAATTACATGAAAGACCCGCTGGTGTCCATCGAGTTCCTGAACTTTAAGTACACGGTGTTGGGAGCTGTCGGGCATAACGGCACATTCTCTGCCAACGGCGACCGGGTGACTCTGCTCGAAGCCATTGCCAATGCCGGAGACTTGTCTGCCAAGGCGAGAACCAACCGGGTTGCTGTCATCCGGGAGATAGAAGGCGAACGCCAGATGTTCATGCACGACTTGCGCAGCACGGACATATTCGAATCTCCTTGCTATTATTTGCAGCAGAATGACATTGTGTATGTGGAACCGAAATACCGGAAGAAGGACAACGAAGACCGTGGATGGCAGATAGGCACTATGCTGCTTTCTATCGTGACCGCTGTCTGCTCGGTGATGTGGGCGATTAAATGACCTGAACAATTAATATGATATCCATGAATACTTCTCAGACAAACAAAACCGAGCAGGGAATCAACGTAGTAGACCTGCTGGTTTACTTTGCTTCCCATTGGAAGTGGTTTTTGCTGTCCGTGCTGGTGTGTGGGGGAATTGCCTGGCTGATGTATGCCCGTTCTCCGCTGGTTTACTTCCGGTCAGCTACCGTAATTATCAAAGACCCGTCGAACAAGGCTTCTACCGCAGGGCTGGACCGTTTCGATAATTTTATCAATAAGGTGAATGTGGCAAACGAGATTCTGCAGTTCCGCTCCAAGAAACTGATGCGTGAAGTGGTGCAGCGCGTGCATGCCGACGTAAGCTATCAGGTGAAAGACGGCTTGCGCTACAACGAACTGTATTCCCGTTCGCCGGTGGTGGTGACTTTTCCTGAAACCCTGCCCGGACGCAGCTTCGGCTTTACACTGACCCGGAAAGATACGGCATCGGTGGTATTGTCGGAATGGAAAGGGATAACCGAAAACCGGACGCTTACGGTAAAACTGAACGACACGCTGACGGTTGGGGGCGAACGGATGGTGATAACAGCTACCAACTACTACGGAGCATTGCCGGAAGACGAACCTGTTTTTGTACGGAAGATGCCGGTGGATGCCATGGTAGGATATTATCTGGGAAATATGGGCATCCGGCAGGAAGAAGACGAGTCGTCTATCCTGACCCTCTCGCTGAAAGACAGTTCGCCCGAGCGTGCCGAAGACATGCTGAACATGCTGATTGCCGTTTACAACGAAGAGGCTATCCGCGACAAGAACCAAGTGGCTGTCAATACTGCCGAATTCATCAACGAGCGGTTGATTATCATCGAGCGCGAACTGGGAGGTGTGGAGTCAGACTTGGAATCGTTTAAACGTGAGAACCAGATTGTGGATATTTCCACTACGGCTGGGATGTACATGACCGAGTCGCAAAAATACAGTACGGATGCCTTGGAACTGGAAACACAACTCCGGCTGGCTAATTATATAAAGGAGTACTTGACTGATCCGGCAAAGGAAACCGACCTTATCCCTTCCAATACGGGCATCAGCGACATGAACATCGAGAGCCAGATTAACCTGTATAATGCAGCCAAACTGAAACGCGACCGCCTGCTGGACGACAGCAGCGAGAAGAACCCTGTGGTGCAGGAGTTGAACAATTCGTTGCGGGCAATGAAGCAGACCATCATCCGGGCGGTAGACAACATGATTGTCAGCCTGAATGTGAAGCGTAACGATGCGCAGAGTCGTGAACGGCGGGCACAGAGCCGGGTGACTTCCATTCCAGCCAAGGAGCGTCAGATGCTTTCTATCGAGCGGCAGCAGAAAATCAAGGAGGCGCTTTACCTCTTCCTGCTGAACCGCCGCGAGGAGAATGCTTTGTCGCAGGCAATGGCGGACAACAACGCACGGGTGATCGACAGTGCTGACGGAAGCGATGCGCCCATCTCTCCGCGCCGCAACCGCATCTTGCTGCTGGGTGTGCTGATAGGCATTGCCTTGCCGGGTGTGGGCTGTCTGATGGTATTGTTCCTCGACACGCGGGTGCACAGCCGCAAGGAACTGGAAGAAGCGTTGAGCGTACCTTTCTTGGGCGAAATACCATTGGACAAGAACCAGCGTAAAGGCGGCGGGCAGAAGGCGGCGGATGCTTACGGACAAGGCGATGGCATCGTGGCAGAGGCTTTCCGCATCTTGCGCACCAATATGTCGTTTATGGCAAGGAAAGGCCAGCCCATGCAGGTCATCACCTTTACTTCGTTCAATGAAGGGGCAGGCAAGACGTTTATCTCGCAGAACCTTGCCTGGAGCCTGGTGCGTGCCAAGAAGCGGGTGGTGCTGGTCGACCTGGATATCCGCAAGGGTACACTCAGCCGCCGTTTCGGGTCACACCGCATGGGAGTGACCAATTACCTTGCCGACCCGAAGCTGACGGCAGACGATATCATCCGTCACGAAGAGCATTTCGATATCGTTCCCTCGGGAGTGGTGCCGCCCAATCCGGCAGAGTTGCTGATGGACGAAAGGCTGGACGAACTGATGAATGAACTGCGCCAGCGTTACGATTATATCATTGTTGACAACGTGCCGGTAGGCATCATTGCCGATGCTACCATCGCCAACCGCATTGCCGACCTTACGGTATTCGTGGTGCGTGCCGGCAGGCTCGACCGTCGTCAGTTGCCCGACATCGAGAAGTTGTACGATGAACAGAAGTTGCACAACATGGCACTGGTGCTTAACGGCAGCGACCCGCACCGCCGCGGTTACGGTTATGGCTACGGTTACGGCTACGGCTATGGGTACGGTCATTACGGTTATGTGAAAAAAGAGAAATGATGCGTAGGTTTGCCGGAAAATTTCTATTTTTGTGAAATACAAAAAGACACGTTTATGAAGCAGGCACCACCAACCCCCAAAAGATACCCGGTAGGCCGTCAGGTCTTTTCCGAATTGATAGAAGGCAATTTCTTTTATATCGACAAGACGGAATATGTTTACCGTATGACCCATTCCGGAGCCAAGTATATGTTTCTGAACCGTCCCCGCCGTTTTGGCAAGACATTGCTTGCCAGTACGCTTCATGCGTATTTCGAGGGGCGGAAAGAATTGTTTGCCGGACTTGCCATCGACAGTTTGGAGACAGAATGGATAGCATATCCCGTGCTGCGCTTCGACATGAGTTTGGGCAAGCACATGGACAAGGACGGGCTGGTACGCTATTTGCACAACCTGCTTCAGAACAACGAAAGGAATTTGGAGATTGATGCACGTGAGGCGCAGGATGTCAATATCCGGCTTACCAACTTGATTTTGGACACGTATGTCAAGTATGGCAAACAGGTGGTGGTGCTGATTGACGAGTACGATGCCCCGTTGCTCGATGTGATGCACGAAGATGCAAACTTGCCTGTGTTGCGCAATGTGATGCGGAACTTCTATAGCCCGCTGAAGGCATGCGACCCGTACCTGCGCTATGTGTTCCTGACGGGCATCACCAAGTTTTCGCAGCTCAGCATCTTCAGCGAACTGAACAATATGCAGAATATCAGCATGCAAGAAGAATATGCTGCCATTTGCGGTGTTACGGAAGAAGAGATACGTACGCAAATGGGGGAGGGGCTGGAAGCCTTTGCCGGCAAGTTGGGCATTACGGAAGAAGAGATGCTCGCCCGGCTGAAAGCGAATTACGACGGCTATCATTTTACTTTGCCCTCGCCCGGCATGTATAATCCCTACAGCCTGATGAATGCGTTCGAGAAAAAGAAGCTGGCTTCCTATTGGTTCGGTAGCGGGACACCTGCTTATCTGATAGAAATGTTACGCAAGTATGGGGTGACTGCCACCCGGCTGGGAGGCGGCATGGAGGTGCAGGCGGAAGATTTCGATGCTCCTACCGAGCAGATGGCCAACATCGTTCCCTTGCTTTACCAAAGCGGTTACCTTACTATTAAATCGGGTATGCCGGAAATGGAGTTGTACACCTTGGGCATTCCCAACCGCGAGGTGCGTCTGGGACTGATGAAAAGCCTGATACCTTATTACCTCACGCCCAATGCGATGATGGTTTCCCCATTCCTTACCGGAGTGGCACGCCATTTGCTTCGGGATGACATGGATGCCACGTTGCGCGACATACAGACTTTCCTTTCCACCATTCCCTATACCGGCAATACCGATTACGAAGGCCATCACCAGCAAGTGCTGTATATCATTTTCTCCCTGTTAGGCTCGTATGTCGATGTCGAGGTGCGTACTGCCAGCGGACGGATAGACATAGTGGTGCGAACCGCCTCCACCCTCTATGTCATGGAACTGAAGCTGGACAAGGGTGCCGATAGTGCCATGGCGCAGATAAACCTGAAGCACTATCCCGACCGTTTTGCCCTTTGCGGTTTGCCCGTAGTAAAAGTAGGAATCAGTTTCGACAGCGGACGCCATACGTTAGGCGAGTGGAAAATGGAAAAGGTGCAGGCGTAAATTTGTCAAGGCTTTTGTTTTGCCGGTTGCGATTAGTAATGCAATATACAATGGAGCCTTTCGGTAGGAAATGCGTGATTGAGCATAGAAATACAGCGTCTCTGTGACGCAATAAAAAAACGGTAAAATGATTGTTGCTGTAATATGAAAAGTTTTCTATATATTTGTCGTTAGTAAAATGATTAAATCCATCATCGTATGAAATATCTTGATCCGAAAGCAGATTTGACTTTTAAGAAAGTCTTTGGTGAACACCCCGATTTAGTGAAAAGTCTTTTGAACGCGCTTCTTCCGTTCAAAACGGCGGATGAATATATAGAGGATATCGAATACCTGCCTTCGGAGATGGTGCCCGATACTCCTTTCAAGAAAAACAGCATCGTTGATGTACGTTGCCGTGATTGTCGCGGTCGTTTGTTTATTGTAGAAATGCAGATGTTGTGGTCCTCTGCTTTTATGCAGCGTGTCTTGTTTAATGCGTCTAAAGCGTATGTTCGTCAATTGGGTGGGGCTGAGAAATATGAATTGCTGCAGCCGGTTTATTCATTGAATCTAGTGGACGATATTTTTATGCCTGATATAACTGATTATTATCACGATTATAAAATCGTGCATGTTGAGCATTCGGACAAAGTGATAGAAGGCTTGCGTTTTGTCTTTGTAGAACTTCCTAAATTTAAGGCGCATACATATACAGAAAAGAAGATGCAAGCGCTTTGGCTGCGTTTCTTGACGGAAATAGACGGCAGGACGCGCGAGATTCCGCAAGAACTCTTGGATAATCCGGAAATAAAAAAAGCGGTGGACCAAATTGAGCAATCAGCTTTTAATGATGCTCAACTTCTTGGTTACGATGATTTTTGGGATGCGGTACGTGTAGAAAAGACATTGGTTAGCGATGCTTTAAAAGAAGGTATGGAAAAAGGGATGAAAGAAGGTCGTGCGGAAGGTCGTGCGGAAGGTCGTGCGGAAGGTCGTGCGGAAGGTCACGCGGAAGGTCGTGCGGAAGGGATTGCCGAAGGCAAACGGAATAATCAGCTGGAGATTGCCCGTAAGATGAAAGAGATGGGGATGACCGCCGATGTCATTGCCCAAGTCACAGGGCTTGCTCCCGGTGAGATAGAGACAGCTTGAATTATTCTGACGACGTTGTATTGTCATCCTGAAGCAAAGCGAAGGATCTCGTAGGCATCCACGTGGATGTCCGTCACGCTGGATTTGCAATCCAGCGTACCCTATGTGCGGAACCGTAGGTCGATGAAGTCAATTGCAATCCGCCTCATCAACCGATGAAACCCATACCGTCACGTACCCAAATGTAGTAGAGACGCAAAATTTTGCGTCTCTACATCCGCAGGGTTTCCGTATCATAAAACCCATACTTATCCGTGAAGTTATCATTTACAAAAAAATAATCTTTTATGTCTTTTGTGTCTGGACAGGTTTGTACCGCTGTCCGGATGCACAATTATCCTGTCTCCCCGTAAGAACCGGGTGGGAGATGATACCCCTTTTTAGCTATGTCCTATGCACGGTATGGATTTGTGCATTTCCCTGAACATTTCGCACGTTTCTGTAGAGACGATGTGCACATCGTCTTTACTATGATGACATCTGCAAAAAGCACAAATTTATGCCGCGAGAAGTATAAATGCAAGAACAATTCCTTTATGAGGTGTGAAAAGCTGACTATATTTTATGTTCCATGGGCTGGAATGTATATTCCACGCCGTGGAACGTATATTTCAGCCCGTGGAATGTACATTCCAGCTGGTGGAATATAAAACATTGCCAACTGCTGACCGGTTATATGCCATTGTTTACAGCGTCATCATGTATGCTCTTCATAATTGCTTGCTAAGCCTGATGCTATCCGGTCGGGGTACTTATTGGGCAAAGGCATATTGGGATAGGCTATGGAAAATAACGAATTCATACTCTGAAAGTTTAACTATAAATACAAATTTGCCAATGAAACAAAATGAAGAAATCTTTCGGGAACGTCTCAGGCAGAGCCGGGGATTCCCCAATCGTGTGTGTGAAACGAATAATATATTAACTTTAAAAACGAGAGAAAAACAATGAAGAAAAAAGCGTATGTAGCTCCGGAAACGGAGATGAGAATTGTGGAGCTGGAACAGGGCTTTATGAATGCTTCGGTGTATCCTGAACCAGAAAATACGGAAAGTTTGGAGATTAAGAATCATGAGGTCGATGAAACATTCGATTTTACGCAAGGTGAATGGGACAACTAAATCGAAAAGTATTATGAAACAAAGTAAATTTATTGTCGGAATGTTTTTATCCCTGCTGTGGGCAGGCTGTTCCGACGACATGGGAGTAACTCAGAAATTACCGATTAGTGGCGATGAAATTGTATTTGGTGCGCACGCCGAGAATCTTTCTATTCCTCAAACTCGTACTATCTACGGGTTGCCTGATGGAGAAGAAGGTAACTTTAGTAGTTACAGCGCATTAACTATTTCTTGGGAGTTTGGTAAAGACCAAGTGCGCGTTTACAGTCCGCAGGCTTCCTCGGAATGCCAATATGCGGATTATACGGTGATGCAAGGGGCAGGGACAGCGGAGTCTCCCGAAGCCTATTTGCAAAAGAACGGAGACATTGGGGTTCGTTGGGGAGATATTTCTCAAAATCATACGTTCTATGCTTTCTATCCGTTGAATAAGATAACAAGCGGACTGCAAGGACAAACTACTGTGACAGCAAATATCCCAGTAGCGCAGGAGCGAGGAGCCTTGTTGACTTCAACTACTAATCCGGATGTAATAACGGATCCTTCTTGGAAAATCATTGCACCGGATATGTCCTACTGTATGATGGCAGGAACGGGAACTTGGCAGACAACAGATCCGGATAAAAACGTTGCCTTAGAGTTCACGCCGCTTGTCAACGTGCTTGACGTGGTGGTAAACGGCCCTGCCGACGGTGAGGCATCACGGAATATTGTTTCTATCTCTGTACATAGTAAAACTCAGGATATTGTAGGTAATTTTACGTATGACTATTCGACCCGGAGTTTTACTTTTGCACAGACTTCTACCGGCGACAACCGGATTGCGACTGTGAGCTGCGTGCAAGGTGAAGGAACAAGTTCCACTCCGACACAGTTGGCTGCGGGGGAAAAACTGAATGTAAAGTTCTTCTTATTGCCTCGTGACATTGATGCCGACGAGTTGAGTATTTCGGTCCTGATGGAAGGCGGGTATGTGCTGACGCAAAGTTTGTCTGGCAATGGAACTTCTTCTGGTGGTGGATCCGGTGATGGCATACTGGCATCCGGGAAGATTACCCGCGTAATCACGCCTAAACTTTCCATGCCTGACACGAACAACTGGATGAGCTTGATTGGTGACAATGTGCTTTTCTCTCAACTCTCATTGCCGGGTTCCAAGCAGTCTTATACCGGAAGTATGACCGTTGATAACTATAATCCAACAACGGATATCACCCAAAAATATCAGGATTTGTATGTGGCAACCGATGGACATGGAACAACGCAGTTTGATGCTGGTATCCGTGCTTTTGATGTGGATCTTGAGGTGCAGAACGATGGTAGTCGGTTTAATCCTGAATATAATGCGTATGTATATTCAGGAACAGGGCAAGTATCCAATCCAAACGGAAACGGTAGCATGACTATCAGCGATGTATTGAACGCATTGAATGCTAAAATACGACCAAAAACAACGAGTGAGTATACGGAAGGAGTGGTTGTATTCTTCAATTTTGTAAACAATAACGTCAACTCTTCACAATGGGCGACAACCGTAATGGACGAAATTAATGCTTGGTCAAGAAATAATTCCGGTGTTTTGCAGCAATTGACTCCAAGTACGACCATGCAAGATATGCGAGGGAAGATTGCTGTTATCATGAATCTTGTCAATGACGGAGACCCGACGCCTTCTTCTCCCATCAATTACATTGCAAAATATGGGACGGGCAGACAAAACCTGACCATCCAATCCCGTTCTTATAATGGAAGTACGAATGTTTACATTCAGAACTTGATGCAAGTAAACAACCCGACAATTACTTCTGATCCGGATACGCATGGCTGGCGGTCTGGTGCAGGACTTGTACCTTATTATATTACGGAGGCCGTAGGGCTTGGAACGGCATCGTCTGTTGATTTGATAGAAACAAAGGCAAGTTTGATGTCTCAGTTAATAGAACAAATAAAAACAGATGGTGGAACTTCGATGTTTATCAATGACCTTTCAGGCTTTTGTGTGGTACAAGACAATAATAGTACAGGATGGTCTGGGTACAGAGTGAGAGAAAGAGATCGTGGACTATTTGGTGATAGATGGAGTGATCCGGATGCTACAATGTTATACGATTATCAAGACCTCCCCAGTCAAAGTAATTATGACTATTTTGGCTCAAATGAACCGAGCGGTGCAAGCTATGGCGAGACATGGCTTCAATTCCCGTATGGGGCTGATACTGAAAAGGGTAATGGCGGTAACACTGGAGCTTTTGCGGAACGATTCAATGCTCGTGCCACGCAAGCAATTGCGGATTTAGTTGAAACCGGGCGTACCCCAATGGGCATTGTCTTGATGAACTTTGCTGGTTCGGCAACTGTGAATTTGGGAAGTAATCCTTACCAAGTACAAGGTATCCGTCTGCCAGGTTTGGTGATGAGCAACAACTTCCTCTTCGAACTGAAAACAGCTGATGGTAATTAATTAGTTGCAATTTATTAACAAATCCCCGCCCTCCAGAAAGAGGGTGGGGTAAAAAAGAAGAATTATGTATATTAAGGATCAAATAAATCAAGCAATAAGAAATGTACAGAATAAAGATAAAAAATTTGGAACAATTAGTTCTTTATTTGAATATATAAAAAAAGTGGAGCGTTCTAGAATGGATATTGAAAATAAAATAAATATAGCAATCGAATCAGAGGGCATAAGTTTAAACGAACAAAATGAAAAAATTGATTACATTCCTGTTTTCCGTGGACATAGCCGGACTACGTATGTACTAAAACCTTCTATTGGGAGAGAAGGTTACAGTAAGGATTTAGAGAAACAAATCTTTCTGGAGTTCAAAAAGCAATACCATCGTTATACCCAAGAGAAGCCACAAAATGATATGGAAGTCCTTTTTTTGGCCCAGCATTATGGCTTGCCGACACGGCTGCTTGATTGGACCTATAATCCGTTAGCCGCATTGTTTTTTGCGTGCAAAAATAATAATGAAAAAGAAAAAGAAAGTGACGGACGTGTTTATATTAAAATGGTAGGAAATGTTCTTCGTGACCATACAGAGGAAAATGAGGGAGAAAAAATGCCTGAAACGCTAGATAAGATTATTGACTACAAAAAGTATACTCCTATTATTCCTGATTATACCAATATACGATATTTAAACCAACAATCAATGTTTTTTATTTGTGACCCTACAGAAGAGGAAAAAGGGGGATATATTACCATAAAGAAAGGAGCGAAAAAGAAAATTCTTGAAGACTTGGCTGTATGTGGTATTGATGAAAAGTTCATTTATCCGGGTCTGGAAGGGCTTTCGCAAAGTATCAAAGCAAAGTATCTATCGAAGTAAAACGTATCAATAATTAAAATCAATACCTATGAAAACATTATGTCAATTGATAGGAGAGAGTCTGGATCATGATATTGCGTATTGTGTCTTGATGACGTATGACATCGAGCAAAACGGTGATAGCAATCTGAATACGTGTATTAAAAACTATCTTATTGATATGGCAGAGTGGAAAGTTCAGATTCCTACCGATGCCGGTTATTTGTTGCGCAATACGGAAAGACGAGTGGACACTTTGCCGGAAACGACTTTGGTCAAAACAAATACAACCGTGGAACAAGCAGAAAAAGATTTCAGAGCGGCTCTTCTTAGCTATAATCTTGGAAAGAATTCATGCTACAAACCTGCTAAAGGTCACATGGTCGCTTTCGACGGTGCTAATTTCGCAACATTCAAGTCATAAAACCTGTTATGGTGGATGAGTAATCCGCCTCCTCTGCAAACGGCTTCGGATGGCAAATCCGATTCTTTGATTACGCCGGATGGCAAATCCGGTGTGACGTCTCTACTACTGCATGTCCTATTTCTTTTTTGCAAGCTTCAGTGGGCTGATGAATGAACATAAGTGCGACGGTTGACTCACTTATGTTAAACGGCCGGATCACTTATGTTAAACGGCCGGATCACTTATGTTCTACGACCGATTCACTTATGTTCATTCAGCTGCCCTGTTTTGTTGCTCCGGAGTTGTCATCCGGCATGATTACATTTGCGGGTTTCATGCAAGAAACAATACGGGAGAAATCTGAATTATCTAATAAAGTAATGTCGTATCAGGTATTCTTCGTCAGATAGCCCGCTGTCTTCCTCATAATAGAGACGCAAAATTTTGCGTCTCTACAAAAACTCATCCCAAATCATCGCACGATAAATTCAAAACAGCTTCTTATGAGGTTGTGGAAGAAGGAGAGTTGACTTACTCTTTCACGACAGGGGTATCGGGCAGCTTGTTCCTGTTTTTTATGAATCGGTGAAAAACAATATGTATTCATTGGAATCCTGAAGTTTTTTTGTAATTTTACGTCCCATAAAGTTTAATCAAAGCAGTCTTTATTGCTTGCAAAATATGAATGAATATGAAATGCATTAAGGTTAGAATTGACCAGTTGGGGAGAGTCCGGAATTCTGAAGTCTTCGTTTCTCCTCTTATGGTGTTTTCTGGAGAATCTGGATTGGGTAAAAGTTACTTGGCTTTATTGTGCCATTACTTTTTCGAATTAATGATTGATACCAGCAGGCTTAATCATTTCTTTGTAGATAACAATATGGACTTTAATGTCCTGTCCAAGGATTTTAAGGATGCCGGTACGGCTCTGGAAATAAAGAAACAGGATTTGGAAACATGGATGGCAAAGGATGCCATTCTTTATCTTCGCTATATGTTGGGATATGAGGGAGTTTCTGGCAACATCGAAATAACACTTCCTGAAACGGTTCCTGATGTCATGACTTTTACCTACAAGCAAGAATTGACTGGTTTGGTTAATCAGGAGGATATTAATACAATATTGTCTTTAGGGGAATTGGGCTTAAGAATTCAGGAAAAAACACAGTTTGATGAATCTCCGTTTGCTTTCCTCCTGCGTCTTGTGATGATTGATTATATCTTTGGGCATTACCAGATGTTAGATAGCACGTTTGTTTTTCCACCATCACGTGGTCCGATACTGACAGAACAGATTATCCCTACTACAGGCATGTATTCAGAGTTCCTTAAAGACATGGCAGAACTTAATCGAATCAAGCCAAGACCTGACACGGTATCAGATACTGTCTTACGTTTGTTTAGAACCATTTTGGAAGGAGAAGTAAACAAGGAAGAAACAACTTATATCTACACAACAAATAACACTTCAATGCCTGTGTCTGCTGCTGCGGCATCTATTCGTGAAATAGCTCCTTTGCAAATTTTGGCAAAGAAACAAGACGTCAGCAAGTGCGCAATTTTAATGGAAGAACCCGAAGCCCACCTTCATCCACTCAAGCAACGTATGATGGCTGATATCATCGGAGCCTTTAGCCATAGTGGTGCTATTATGCAAATTACCACACATAGTGATTATTTCCTCAGGAGATTAAACGAGTTGATAATGTTTGCCAAAGCAATAAAAGTTGTAGATGACCCGGATAAGCTTAAAGTACTTTCCGAGAGAGTCAAAATTGTAGAAGACATGTCTATAGACGAATCTATCGTAGGAGCTTATTTGTTGCAAAAGCAAGCTGACGGCACATCCATTGCCATAAAACAAGACTTGAGCAACGGCATTCCATTTGCCGCTTTCAGAGATGCAATTTTGGACAACATGAATTATCAAGACATTTTAGAAGATTTTTTGCAAGATGGCGTTGAGTGATACATTTACAACACTATTTGACAAAGCCAGAGGTAATGGTCATGCCCATGGATGTAAAAATACATGGGCCGTTGTAGAACATGAACAAAATGCAACAATGACTCGTTTGGAGGTGAATGCCGCTGGTGATTTCCTTGGGTTTGATCATGATTTGGTTAAAGGAGTGAAAGATACTACTACCAAAATGTCTTCCACTTTAGAAGATAAGGATTGTGACGGCATTGCTTTCCTGAATGACAATTCAAACCAGGAACATCTTGTATTTGCAGAGTTAAAGTCGAACTTTGACGTACAAAAGATTACAGGTGCATTCCATCAAATAACAATGTCGTTTGTCAAAATGCACGCTTGGCTATCACTATGCAAGGATTACGATTTAGATAAAATAAAAGTTCATTTCATTACAGCATGCAAGTGTTGCAAAGATAAAGATCAGGAAGATAATGTCAGGCTTCGAATATCCCAAGCCCAGCAACTTGGTAACGAAACATTTGAAACCAAGTTTTTGAAGCCGCTATTGGATAAAAATAAGATCAAAGTCAACTTGTCAAGTTTTAGCGATATACAGAAACTTCCTTTCCATGACTGTATCTGTAAAAAGGAAGTCTGCATGTATCTGCAGTTGACGAAGAATCCTTCGGATTCACAAACCTCTGTTACGATTTCATAAAAGAAATTCCTGAACTTCAGCTTGACGGACCTGCCACGCAAGCTTCGTACGGACATCGTGCTTGCCGGCCGCGATACGCACGAATTATTGGGAATGCGCTCTGCAAGCAGTGTGGTAAAATGCAGCCATTCATATAATATACATTCATTTTGACTTTAAGCAGCCGGGCATTGGCGGAACGTTTTGCTATTGCTTACCGAAAGCGTTTCGTGCTGTCCGGCTTATATGATAATTCTCTGTTTTTTATTAAATATCAATTAAAATGTTTATGCGAAAGTTTCTTTTGGCAGCCATGGCTATGGTTGCCTTGTCGGCTTCAGCTCAAAGCGGAACGGCAGAAAATCGTGAGACCTCCAGTTTTTGGAGTAATTGTTTTGTAAGTGCGGCATTGGGTCCGCAAGCGATGTTCAGTGATCACGACCGCCAGATTGATTTTGGCGACCGTATCTCTCCGGCATTGGATATTGCCGTGGGTAAGTGGTTTAAACCGTGGGTAGGCGTGCGGCTGATGTATAGCGGCGTGCAGATGCGCGGCGCTACCCGTTGGGGATTGGCTCATTCTACCGGCGAACAAGTGCCGGGATGGGGCGATGGTCTGCATAAGCAGAAGTTCGGTTCGTATCATATACATGCCGATGCCTTGTTCAATCTGACCAATGCACTTTGGGGGTATGACGAGAGCCGGGTGTGGAACGGTAGCGTGTATGGCGGTATTGGCGTAATGGGAACTGCCGATTCGCCGACAGCTGCTTGTGTAGCAGGTGATTTCGGTATCTTGAATACATTCCGTGTAGCAAATGACTGGGATATCAACGTTGACCTTCGTGGTACATTGGTACAGGATAAGTTCGACGGTGAAGAGGGGGAATGTATTGATGGTGTGTTGGGACTGACAGTAGGTGTGACTTATCGCTTTGCCTTGCGTGGCTGGTAAAGGGAGAGTAGTACACTTATTTCTCTGATGAAAAGCATGAAGCCCGGCGAGGGGAAATCTCTCTGTCGGGCTCTGCTTTCGATATATACGGATAGGAAAAACTCACCGATCGGTTTATGTTGGCGAACAGGCTTTTATTGGAAAACAGGCAGCTCTTTTCTGAAGTGGCTCAGTTGCTGGAACAAGGGTATTCCGTAACTTTGCGGGGCAAAGGAAACAGTATGTTCCCGTTTATCCGCGATAAGCGAGACAGTGTAGTGCTATGGAAAACTAAAGATATTACAGTCGGAGATATTGTGCTGGCACAAGTGGCAGAGAGAGGCTATGTGCTGCATCGGGTTTATAAGATTGAAGGAGAATGGTTTACCCTGATGGGAGATGGAAATCTTCGTGCAACGGAGCGATGTCGCAGGGAAGATGTGTTGGGTAAGGTGGTCAGGATTCTGCGCAACGGACGGTATGTGGAATGCTCTTCTTTCCCGGAACGTTTTAAGGTGGAATGTTGGAGGAGACTGTTGCCGGTAAGACGGTATTTATTGTTTGTCTGCCGAAGGTGTTTTAAGTAATAAGTAGATGTTGAGAATTAGTTTATATAATGTGTCAGCTCAGAAACGCAGATTAACGCAGATTTTCGCGGATTCTTTTATTTGAATATCCGCAAACATCCCATGTAGGGGCGTATCGCATACGCCCGAATGCGTCCACTTATCCACGCGGATGCCTTCAGGGCGTATGCGATACGCCCCTACAGTCAATTAGGTAAAATGCGGATATTTATTTTTCTTTTAATTTACTATTTTTCGATTTACGAAGTACGATTTAAAGCTCAAATAGTAGATAGTAAATTGTCAAATCGTAAATTAAAAGAATTTGCGAAAATCAGTGTTTCTGATCCTATCATTTAAATAGAAATGTTGTGTCATCTTTACGGATAAACGAGTGTATCAAATGGCTGTGGGCGGCATCGGAAGGTTTCCGCCGCCCCGTCGTATTTTGTGCCTTGACCGGTGCATTGAATGTCTGTGTGTCGCTGTTCTTCGTGTTTGTCTGCAAGCATTTGATAGACATCGCTACGGGCGTGTCGGACGATAGTCTTGGGACGTATATCGGTTGGCTGGCAGGCTGTATGGGAGCGCAATTGCTATTGTCCGTCATCAGAAGCCGCATGGCAAACCGGACGGAAATCAGAATGCGCAATGAACTGCACAACAGGCAGTTCGTACACCTGATGGAAAGCCAATGGAACGGACGGGAAGCTTTTCATAGCGGCGATATGCTTAATCGGATAGAGGCGGATACGGCATCCGTAACCGATGCCGTTTGCCGGACAATCCCCACGGTGTTTGTCACGGTCGTTCAGTTGGGCGGTGCCTTGTATTTCCTTTCCCGGCTGGATATGCGGCTGACGGGTATCCTTGTATTCATCATGCCCGTAGCCCTGCTGTTCAGTAAAAGCTATGTGCGGAAGATGCGCCGGATGTCGAGGGAGATTCGTGAGACGGACAGCCGCATACAGAGCCATTTGCAGGAGAACCTGCAACACCGTATCATTGTCCGTACGTTGGAATATACCCATCGGGCTGTGGAGAAACTTGCTTCGCTGCAAGCTTCATTGCAAGGTCAGGTATTCCGGCGTACGGATTTTTCTGTGTTTTCCCGTTCGATGGTGCAAGCCGGGTTTATGACCGGTTATGCCGTGGCTTTCCTGTGGGGGATATTCGGCTTGCGCGACGGTACGGTGACTTTCGGCATGATGGCGGCTTTCTTGCAACTGGTGTCGCAAATCCAACGTCCGATGGTGGATATGAGCCGGCAGATACCTGCATTTATACGGGTATTTACGGCAACGGAGCGGTTGGCGGAACTGACTTCCTTGCCTTTGGAGCCGCGAGGTAAGCCTATACGGCTGGACGGAAGTGTGGGTATCCGTATCGAGCGGCTGCATTATGCTTATTCCGGCAGCGAACGGGAAGTGCTGGCTGGCTTTTCACACGATTTCTGTCCGGGAAGCCTGACAGCCATTATCGGAGAAACCGGCGTGGGAAAAAGTACCTTGATGAAGCTGATATTGGCTTTGATTCAACCGAAAGAAGGGAAGATAATCCTTTATAACGGTCAGGAAGAAGTTGCAGTTTGTCCGCAGACACGGTGCAACCTGTCGTACGTGCCGCAAGGCAATACGCTGTTCAGCGGCACGATCCGCGACAACCTGCTGATTGGTAATCCGGATGCCACGGACGAAGACATGCGCTTTGCTCTTCATACAGCTGTTGCCGACTTCGTATTCTCCCTACCTGACGGTCTTGATGCAATCTGCGGGGAACAGGGAACGGGACTGAGTGAGGGGCAGGCGCAGCGCATTGCCATTGCACGCGGCTTGTTACGTCCGGGGAATATCCTGTTGCTGGATGAACCGAGCTCAGCACTTGACAGCCAGACAGAACAGGAACTGCTGAAACGATTGTCGGGAGAGGTAAGAGGCAAAACGGTGATTTTGATTACACACAGGGAGCGGATTGCAGAGCTTTGCATGGAGATAGTGAGGATAACTTAGTCTGGTGTAAGATTAATAATGGACTTATATGCGTGTGAAATTTTCAAATCACAGAGGCAGAAAATGCACATTTTAAAATACCGTTTAAAGTATAGAGGGAGTTAGAAGCTGTTTTGAATTTCTCCAAAAAGTTTTTCTTGGCTTGATGTATCCGTTTTCGTGTGTGCTTTGGGCGATTTTTTGGTCCTTTCCGCTCCTGTTCTTCGTCAGATAGCCCGCTATCTTCCTCATCACAGAAGCGAAAATGCCTCAAAAACTCATCCCAAATCATCGCACGATAAATTCAAAACAGCTTCTTAGTTAGAAGCCAATACTTTTGTGCTATTGGCTTCTAACTAATTCCCTCTAGCTCCTTTTATCTGCTGGCATTTTGAGGATATTCATTTGAAAATCGCCTCTTTGAGCCTTGTAACCGCTTTCATGGCATCGCCTTGCTCTTCATTGAGCAGGGTGACGAACTTGCTTCCGATGATGCATCCGGCGGCGTGGGCAGAGGCGGCCTCGTAGGTCTGGCGGTTTGAGATGCCGAAGCCTATCATCCGCGGGTTGCGCAGGTTCATCGCTTCGATGCGGCGGAAGTATGCCTGCTTCTGCTCGTTGAAGTCGCGTTGCGCGCCGGTGATGGCGGCAGAAGATACTATATAGATAAACCCTTCGGTATGGCGGTCGATTTCGCGGATGCGTTCTTCGCTGGTTTCGGGGGTAATCAGCATAATGATGCGCAGGTCATAGCGTTCGGCTATGGGACGGTATTCTTCCATGTAGTCTTTGAAGGGAAGGTCGGGGATAATCATTCCGTCTATGCCGCATGCCTGGCAGCTTTGGCAAAAGTTCTCGAATCCGTATTGTATGATGGGGTTGAGGTAGCCCATCAGGATGAGGGGGATGCGTACGTTGCGGCGGATGCCTTCCAATTGGGCGAAAAGGCGGCGTAGGGTCATTCCGCCACGTAGGGCACGGGTGGCGGCGTCTTGGATGACGGGGCCGTCTGCCATCGGGTCGCTGAAAGGGATGCCGATTTCTATCATATCCACACCTTGTGCTTCGAGGGTGCGGATGACATCGGCGGTGTTGTCGGGTGTGGGACATCCTGCACAGAAATAGATGGAGAGGATGTCGTGTTTCTTTTGTTCGAATAGTTGGTTGATACGGTTCATGGTGGTTAATAATTAATAATGTGCTAATGTGATAATGTGTCAATGTGCTAATGTGTCAATGTGCTAATTCATTCTCTCATTGTCACATTGTTCATTGATACATTGTTTATTCTCTCTATAAATGCCTTCAGCTTTCCGGCATCCTTTACGGCGGGAGCGGTTTCGAAACCGCTGTTCAGGTCGATGCCTGCCCACTGGGGATGATGGAAACGCCGCAATGCTTCGAGGCTTTCGGGGCAGATGCCTCCGCTCAGCAGAAACGGCACGTCGCCGAGATAGAAGCGAAGCAGGGACCAGTCGAACGCCTTGCCTGAGCCTCCGTGTCCGGCACTCGGGGTGTCAAACAGCAGGTAGTCGCACAAGGGAAGGTAAGGAATGGTCTGCTCCAGGTCGGCAGGCGTGCGGGGTGCGAACGCCTTGATGAGGTGGAACCCGTGGCACCGCAGTTCGAGGCACAGCTCAGGGCTTTCGGTGCCATGCAGTTGCACGTAGTCGAGGCGCAGGGCTTCGGCACGTGCGGTTATGGTGTCGAAACCGGCGTTGACGAATACGCCGACACGTTTGGCGTGGCGGGGCAGATAGGCGGGTGTGTCCGCCACGAAGCGTGGCGAGCGTTCGTAGCAGATGAACCCTATCCAGTCGGCTCCGGTATTTTCTATGGTGCGGATGTTTTCGGGCTCGCGCATGCCGCATACTTTGATTATCATGTCGTTTGTTGTTTGGACACCACAGATTACACAGATTTAGTAATATGAACGTCCGTATTTTGTCCAATTTGTTTGTAGGGGTGTATTGCATACGCCCTGATAACGTCTTTGTGGGTTAGTTGGCGCATTCGGGCGTATGCGATACGCCCCTACAGCGGATGTGTGCGGAATTCATTTTTAATAAAATTGTCACTGTGGTGAATGGGTTATAATTAATTATTTTAATCTGTGTAATCTGTGGTGAGTAAATCTGCAATAAACCGGCTTAATGCTTCTCCCGGTTCGTCGGTCTTCATGAAGGTTTCGCCGATAAGGAAGCCGTCGAATCCTGCCTCGCGCAACTGAAGGAGGGTATCGGGGCTGGAAATGCCGCTTTCAGAGATTTTTACTATGCCTCGGGGCAATGCCTCGGCAAGCCGGAGCGAATGGGACGCATCGGTGTGGAAGGTGCCCAGGTGTCGGTTGTTGACGCCCACTACGTCGATGTATTCGTTCAAGTAATCCAGCTCTGCTTCGGTATGGATTTCCAGCAAGGTTTCCAGTCCCAGCGTGTGTGCTTCTTTTGCCAGCGTGAGGCACGCTTGGGGGGTAAGGGCAGAGGCTATCAAGAGGACGGCGTCCGCCTGTACTGCTTTTGCCTGCAATAACTGGTATCGGCTGATGATAAAGTCTTTGCGCAGGATGGGCAGGCTGGTCGTAGGACGTGCCGTGCGGATGTCTTTCAAGGTTCCGCCGAAGTATGCCTCATCGGTCAGGATGGAGAGTGCGGCGGCTCCTGCCTGCTGGTATGCGGCAGGTATTTTGCCGGCATCGGCGTCCTGATGAATCCAGCCTTTCGAAGGCGAACGGCGTTTGAACTCGGCGATGATGCCCGTGGGCGATGCCATAAGTGCCTGTTTAAGGCTGCGTGCCGGAACAGGTTCGCCCAGTTGCTTTTCAAGGAAGGCGGCAGATACCACTTTCTCTTGTCCGGCTATCTCGATGCGCTTGTGCGTGATGATTTCTTCTAAAATATCTTTGCTCATAATTTTTTAGTTGACTAGGTGTTAAGTACTAGGGGACTAGGTTTTTAGATAGTTTGGTTTGTACTGGCAAAACTATTTAGAACCTAGTTGCCTAGTACCTATTCACCTGGTACCTGATTTAATTGTTTATCTCTACGAACTTGCAGAAGGTGCTCCATGCCTTTCCGCTTTCCAACGACTGGCGTGCCAGTGCCACACATTCTTCTATCGGCTTGCCGGGCTCGCGTGCCTGAATGGCGAACGAAGCGTTGATGAGCACACATTCGGTCTGCGCTTTCGTGGCACGGTTGCAGAGCACGTCGTCGAATATCCGGGCGGCTTCCTGCGGGCTTTTCCCTCCCGAAAGTTCTTCCTGGCGGGCAAGCGAGAAACCTAAGTCTGCCGGGCGGTAAATGGTCTCGTAGCGGTTGGTCATCACCTTGAACTCGTCGGTGAGCGAGATTTCATCGTATCCGTCGAGGTTGTTCACTACGGCGAAACCGATACCCAGTTGCTGGAGCGTGTTGGTGTAGAGACGCATCTGGGCGAGGTCTGCCACTCCCAATAGCTGGTATGCCGGCTGGCAGGGATTGATGAGCGGTCCCAACAAGTTGAACAGGGTGCGCACCTGCAACGCCTTGCGCACGCCTGCCACGTGTTTCATTGCTGGATTGAAGAGGGGGGCATGGAGGTATGCCATGTGGCAGGTCTCAATGGAGCGGCGTAATCGGTCGGGGTCGGTAGTGAACCGCACGCCGTGTTGTTCCATTACGTTGCTGGCTCCGCTCACCGAAGTGGCGCCATAATTGCCATGCTTGGCTACGGCGTAGCCTGCTCCTGCCACCACGAAGCAGGCGCAAGTGGAGATATTGAAGGTGTTCTTGCCGTCTCCTCCTGTCCCCACGATGTCGATGGGGCTGTAGTCGGAGAAATCGACGGGGATGCGTGTTTCAAGCAATGCCTGGCGGAAGCCGGCAAGTTCGTCTACTTTGATGCCCCTCATTTGGAATACGGTGAGCAGGGCGGCTATCTGTGTATCGTTGTATTTGCCTTGTGTGATGCCTTTCATCAGTCCGTATGCTTCGTCGTGCGAAAGCTCTTCGTGGGCAAATAGTCTTGTAAGTATTGCTTTCATATTGAGTGAGGTTTATAGTTCTTGAAACGCAGATTATCGCAGATTAACGCGGATTGAATTTTTATTATAGGGCATATCCGTAGAAATAAGAAGCTGTTTTGAATTTATCATGCGATGATTTGGGATGAGTTTTTGAGGCATTTTCGCTTCTGTGATGAGGACGATAGCGGGCTATCTGACGAAGAACAGGAGCGAAAAGGACCAAAAAATCGCCCAAAGCACACACGAAAACAGATACATCAAGCCAAGAAAAACTTTTTGGAGAAATTCAAAACAGCTTCTAAATTTTAATCTGCGGAAATCTGCGTTAATCTGAGTTTCACAATATGTTCTGTGACGCTTAGTGCTCCAGCCAGTTTTGCATGATGCGTTTCCCGTCGGGGGTCAGCACCGATTCGGGATGGAACTGGATGCCTCGGATGTCATATTCGCGGTGGCGCAATGCCATGATGTATCCCTCTTTGCTTAGGGCGAGTGTTTCGAGGCAGGAAGGCAAGGTGTCCTTGTCGACTACCCACGAGTGATAACGCCCTACGGGAATTTCACGAGGCAATCCTTGAAAGAGGTAATCGTCGGCGATGAGGTCTACCGGGCTTTGTATGCCGTGGAATACGCTGGAAAGGTTTACCAGTTTTCCGCCGAACGCTTCGCCGATCGCCTGTTCGCCCAGACAGATGCCCAGTATAGGCTTCTTTCCGGCATAGGAACGGATTACGTCAAGCAATAATCCGGCTTCTTCGGGGATGCCCGGTCCGGGCGAGAGGACTATCTTGTCGTATGCTTCCAAGTCTTCCAACAGGAATTTGTCGTTGCGGAGCACGGTCACTTCGGCTCCCAATTCTTGCAGTATCTGGCTCAGGTTGTAGGTGAACGAGTCGTAGTTGTCTATAATAACGGTTTTCATTTTTTGAGTTCTTAAGTTTTTGAGTTTTTAAGTTTTTAAGTTCTTGCTTGAGTTTTTTAGTTCTTAAGTTTTTTAGTTCTTGAGTTGGTGTAAGATAATAACTTACAAACTCAAAAACTCAAAAACTTAAAAACTAAAGAACTTATAAACTCTCAGCAATCAGGATGGCTTTTTTCAAGGCTCCTAGTTTGTTGTTCACTTCTTGCAGTTCGTTCTCTTCGTTGCTCAGGGCGGTGATGCCTCCGCCTGCCTGGAACCAAAGTTCGTGGTTGCGGCTTACGAAGGTGCGGATGGTGATGGCCTGGTTCAGGGTTCCGTTCAGCCCGATGAAGCCGATGCAGCCTCCGTATGCACCGCGGTTGTGTGGCTCTATCTCGCTGATGAGTTGCATGGCACGTACTTTGGGGGCGCCGCTCAAGGTACCTGCCGGAAAGGTATCGAAGAACGTGCGGATGGGATTGGCGTCGGCGTTCAGCGTGCCGCTTACCCGGCTCACGAGGTGGATAACGTGGCTATAATATTGCGGTTCTTTGTAGAAAGCTACGTGCGTGCCCGTGCAGTTCCGGCTTAGGTCGTTGCGTGCCAGGTCTACCAGCATCACGTGTTCGGCGTTCTCTTTCGGGTCGGCAAGCAGGGCTTCGGTCAGCTTTCGGTCGGTTTCCTTGTTTCCGCTCCTTCGGGTGGTGCCGGCAATGGGGTCGATGGTGGCTTGCCCGTCTTCTATCCTGCAATGGGTCTCGGGCGAGGAACCGAAGATGCGGAATCCTCCGAAGTCGAAGTAGAACAGGTAAGGCGAGGGATTGATGCTGCGCAGGGCGCGGTAGAGCTTGAAGTCGTCTCCCTGGAAATGCTGGATGAAACGGCGTGAGAGTACGATTTGGAACACATCGCCCCGCAGGCAATGGGCGATTCCCTTGCGGATGTTTGCCTTGTGCGCTTCATCGGTCAGGGTACTGGTGGTTTCCCCTATGGGGTGGAAACCGTAGGTGGTATAATTACGGTCGTGGATGGCACGTTCTATCTCGCCAATGTGGCTCGGCTCGCTTCCATCGTTCATCTCGATGAGTACCATTTCGCTCTTGAAATCGTTGAATACGATGATGTACTTATACAGGATGTAGAGGATATCGGGTGCATCGTTCTTGGCTTCGGTGCTGTCTTTCACCTCCACAGGTTCGAAATAGCGCACGGCGTTGAACGAGGTATATCCATACACGCCGCAATAGTCGGCATATTCTCCTTCTACCCGGAAGCGGGCAAGGAAGCGGTTCATCACATCCTCCACCGTACATGCTTCGCTGATAGGAGTTTCTTCGCGCGAGTGGTCGGGATAGATAGCGGTAGCTACATCGTGGCTTACGCTGATACTGGCTATCGGGTTCAGCCCGATGAACGAACGGTTGTTTTCGCTCCCGTGATAGTCGGAGCTTTCCATCAAGGCGCTTTGCGGAAAGAGGTCGCGCACCTTCAGGTAGGTGCTGACCGGTGTATGCAGGTCGCCCAGCAGCACTTTATGATTGGTATGGTAATGGTAGGTCATTTTTTTAGTTAATAATTAATAATTAATAGTTAATAGTTTAATGTGCTAATAGACAATGTGGCAATGTGCTAATAAACAATGCACATTCTCACATTAGCACATTTTCATATTTGCACATTTTCATATTTGCACATTTGCACATTATTCAAATACGTTTCCATGTCCTTGTCCCCTCGTCCCGATACGGTGAGCACCACGATGTCTTCGGGGCGGAAACTGACCTTCTCCAGTGCGCCCAATGCGTGTGCCGATTCCAGTGCGGGGATGATGCCTTCCAGACGGGTCAGTTCGTAGGCGGCACGGATGGCTTCGTCATCGTTGATGGCGAGCACCGTGGCACGGTGTTGTGTGGCAAGGTTGGCGTGCAGGGGACCGATACCCGGATAGTCCAGCCCTGCCGATACCGAGTAGGGTTCCAGGATTTGTCCGTCTTCGTCTTGCATCACGAGGGTTTTCGCTCCGTGTATGATGCCCAGCCGTCCCAGTTGGATGGTGGCGGCAGAGTATCCCGAATGGATGCCCTTTCCGCCTGCTTCGGCGAGTACGATTTTCACCTTGTCGTTGTTCAGGTAATGATAGACGGTACCGGCGGCGTTGCTTCCTCCGCCCACGCACGCTATCAGATAGTCGGGATAATCGCGTCCCTCGTGCTCCATCAGTTGTTTTTTGATTTCTTCGCTGATGACCGATTGCAGGCGTGCCACCATGTCGGGGTAAGGATGAGGCCCTACGGTAGAACCTATCACGTAGTATGTGTCTTCGGGGTGGCAGCACCAGTCGCGTATGGCTTCATTGGTGGCATCCTTCAGGGTTTTGTTTCCCGAGGTGACCGGACGCACTTCGGCTCCCAGCATCTTCATTTTTTCCACGTTGATGTGCTGGCGTGCCACGTCGGTTTCGCCCATATACACCACGCATTCCATGTTCATCAGTGCGCAGACCGTAGCGGTCGCTACTCCGTGCTGTCCGGCTCCGGTTTCGGCGATGATGCGTTTCTTTCCCATTCGCCGTGCCAGCAGCACTTGCCCGATGGCGTTGTTTATCTTGTGTGCGCCTGTATGGTTCAGGTCCTCCCGTTTCAGGTAAATCTTGCATCCGTATTTCTCCGAAAGCCGGTTGGCAAGATACAGGGGAGAGGGACGTCCCACGTAGTCGCGCAACAATTGGGCGAACTCTTGCTTGAAATCATCGCTATCCAATACCCGTAGGTACGCGTCTTTCAGTTCGGTCACGCACCGGTGAAGAATTTCGGGGATGTATGCTCCGCCGAAATTTCCATAATACCCGTTTGAGTCTACTTGATACTTTTTCCGATTCATATTTTGATTGTTTAAGTTATTGCCAATGGGGATAAAAACAAAAAAGGCTGTCGTAAGAACGACAGCCTTTTTTGTATGCTTTGATAAATGATTGTTGGTTATGAGAACAGACAGATACACACGGACTGGGTTAGCTTACGACTTTGGGAGTAGTAAGTAACGCCACCAACGATATGTATTTGTCATTATTGAGTTCATGAGTTTTTTGTTATGTTTCTGTTTAAGTCGGGAGCAAATATAGCGAAAATTTTTGAAGATGCAAACAAAATGGGATTTTTTTTGTTCTATATCCATAGAAGTTTATTTGTATAAACAAGAAAAAACAACTATCTTCGTAGTACATATATAATAAGGAGAAAATTATGAAACTATTCGGTTATTCAGTAGTGAGCAGCCTGTGTGCCCTGATAATGGGTATTCTGCTGGTAGTGTGGCCCGAGGCAGCCGTGATTTATTTGGTAATAACGGTAGGGGTATTGTTTTTGCTTCCGGGTTTGTACGGGATATTGGCTTATTTTTCTTCACGTGGCAATGTTTTTCCTGTTGTAGCACTGGGCAGTGCCTTGTTGGGGATATGGTTGATTGTAATGCCGGGCTTTTTTGTCAGTATTCTGATGTATGTGCTGGGCGCGTTGCTGGTGTTCGGAGGCGTCAGCCAGCTGATGGGTTTCATTTCGGCACGCAAGCTCGCAGGTAGTGTCCCAGGCATCTTTTATGTGATTCCGGTCTTGCTCCTGCTGGCAGGCATCATGATTCTGGTGAATCCTTTCGAAGCGGCAAAAGTGCCTTTCATCGTTCTGGGCGTGTCTTCTATCGTTTACGGCTTGACCGACCTCTTCCGCATCATCCGCTACCGCCAAAAGAAAGAGGCGGGGATAACGGATGTGGAAGTGATAGACGAGCGGAGAGAAGGCTAATAGTTCAGTCCGAACGCCCATAGTGGGACGATGTTGGCGTAGCCGTTCTCGATGTCGTCCTTTACGATATACCCTTCTTGTACGCTTTCTATTTGTTTTTGCCCTTTTTTGCGTCCTCCGATTTCAAATACTTTGCCGTCTATTTCGAAGTCGGAGACGCTGGAACTGGTCACATTGTTTAGCACCCTTGTCTGGTTCATGAAGAAAGTTTCCCTTACATTGCCGATTTCCGCATGTTCGGGCGCTAATGTGTAAATCAGGTTGGAGTTGTCAAGATAAAGCTTTTCCACTTTTCCCAATCCTCGCAGTCCGCCTGTTGTATCATGAAGTTGGGCTATCATGCCTGCCTTTTCCATGTAAATCAAGTAATTCGGAATGTCGTTCCGGCTAATTCCCGTAGCTTCCGCCAATTTTTGCATGACGGGCTTGAAAGGCACACTTTTAGCTATTACCATCAAGAGGCTTTTCAGTTTTCTCCCTAAGGCGTTGTTGGCCTGTATGTGTTGCGGAATGTCCACTTCCATCGTTTGATTGATGACCTGCATCAGTTCCATTTCATATTCTTCATCTTTGGCGAAAGGGTAATAGCCTCTGCGCAGATAATCTTTGAAAAGAGGCAGCGGATGCTCAACAGGAAGCACGGCTTTGTGCGCCAATATTTCGTTGAGGCTATAAACGGGGGTTTCTATCTGATGGAACAAATGCAGGTATTCGCGGAATGAAAGCCCCTGCATGGTGTAAATAGGCATCCTTCGGCTTAGGTCGGCAAGCCCTTTGTATATATCAAGGATAGACGAACCGGAGATAACCAGTTGCAAGTCGTCGTAACTATCGTAAATCTGCTTAAGCTCTCTCGACCAGCCTTCATATTTATGAATCTCATCAATAAACAAATGTTTCCCTCCCATTTTCACAAAACGGTCCGCCAGTTCCACAAGCTTATGTTCGGCAAAATACAGATGGTCAGCAGATACATAGAGTGTATCTGCCGGATTGAGATTGAATTTAATATACTGCAAAAGCATCGTAGACTTGCCCACTCCCCGCGGTCCGACAATCCCGAAAGCACGTCCGTTCCATTTGATTTGGTTGTACTGGTAACGAAAGAACTCGGTAGGCGTATGTTTTAGTTTCCGGTTGAAAAACTCATATAGTTGTTCCATAATCGTGTGGTTTAGAAAACAAAGATACGGTTTTTGCATGAAAAAAATGCAGAATTCCTCGAAAACTGCACGAAAATGATGCAGAGTCTGCATTCCAGCGTCCGTTGGCATACTTATTTCCATGAAAAGTCTCGGTACATTTGGCTTTGCAGCTGGGTGATATTCTCTTTGCAGGCATCTAAGTTTTATATTCCAGCTGGCGGAACGTATATTCCATGGGCTGGAATATACGTTCCACGGCGTGGAATGTACGTTCCAGCCCATGGAATATAAAACTTATATAGCTGTGAGTGGATTATTAATTGTCTTTTTGAAGAAAATGATTTTGTGTATCAGGAAACAAAAGATTATTTTCGATAGAGATTCAAAAGCTGTTTTGATTTCATTCGATAAATTTGTTAAGCATGATTTGGATGAATGCAATCTGTACCATAGCTTCTGCGGTTTCAGCAAGGAATTCGTAATCGATGGTCAGCCTTCTGAAGTTTTCCAGCCATGAGAAAGAGCGTTCCACAATCCAACGTTTGGGCAGTACCTGAAATTTGGATGGGCATTTGTCCAAGTTGAGTATAACCTCTAATATCCATCCGAATTTCTTCTTGACCCAATAGGCCAAACCTCCCCTGTAGCCTCCGTCCGCCAGGATTTTCACCAAATGCGGAAATTTATAAGCGAGTTTCTCTATGGCTTGTGGGGCGCCCTTGCTGTCATGCAGGTTGGCTTCATGGATTGCGACGGCTAACGGAAGGCCGAGCGTATCGACTATGATGTGCTCTTTCCGTCCCTTGATTTTCTTGTTCCCGTCTATACCACGGTCAGAATCAACATGATGGGAGGTCTTTACGCTTCTGGAATCCATGATGCCAAGACTGGGACTTTCCTGCCGTCCCGCCTGTTTACGGATAAGGGAGTGCAAGGCATCTATCACCTCTTCAAACACGCCTTCAAGCTTCCACTTGCGGAAGTAGTAATAGACGGTTTGCCAAGGGGCAAAGTCAGAAGGAAGCATACGCCACTGGCAGCCGGTCTTGTTGATATAAAGGATGGCATTCATTATCTCTTTAAGCGGATGTTTTCGGTTCCTCGCTTGCGGCTCTAAAATATTTTTTATAACTTGCCACTGTTTTTCAGTCAGGTCGGTTGGATACTGTGTCATAACTTTATTGTTTGGTACCTTTAAAGATATAACATTTTTCCAATTGACCGACTGATTTGAGAGCTGAAGATGCTTATAACATTATTCTTGAATCAATTCAAAACAGTTTCTTAGATTGAAGAGGATTATCTTCTCTAGCGGAGAAGATAATCCCATATTCAGTATCAGATAATTACATTGTATGTATGCCTGATATGAGTATTTTTAATCCTCTTGCATCCCACAAGGTTTCATTTGATTTGTAGGATTCGAACAGGTTGTTGTTTTACTTCATCCAGTGGGACGGCTTGATAGGCGACTTTTGAAAAATCAATATCTTTGAGTCGGATACTACGTATCTCGCTGTTGTACATCGTACGGTAATAAATAATACGGTGTTTCATGTCTGTAGCCGAAGTCCATTGGGTAGCACTGGGAATGTCGGCGGGGATTTTTCCTCCGGTAAATTCAATGCCTACGGGAATGTCGAAATTGTTCAATATCTGGAATGACTGGAGAACCGTTTTTAATGCGTTTTCCTGTTTGGGTGCCGTGGCTTGATAGAATGCAGCTCTTACGAAACGTGAAGGAGGAGTCACATCACCTGGGATACCGAGGAATCCGCTTCCTGCCCCGAAAGAAGCCAGTCGCGTATCGCCCAATGATTGGGAAGGAGCTGAACCGGGATAGAGGTTCACGTAGTTATTAAGATTGGTCAGGTGCCATTCGAATCCGGGTGAATTGGTCAGTACGCCTAGGTCGTTTTCGTAAAACCGGGCTTTTCCTTGAACGATTTCCAGTACAATTTGTCGTCCGCTGACATCGGTAAACCGCCAATGAACGGTAGAAGCACGCGGGTCGATACTGATGATGTGTGCTTCGTTTACTTTTTCTGTCACTTCTTCCAGTGTAGCACATTCGCCCAATATCCAAGCAACCAGTTGCAGGTCGGCTATGCTGGTATCTTTTTGGGCAGGGTTGTAAGTTTCGTATTCTCCATAATTGGGAAAATAAAATAGTCCGGCAGATAAGCCGGCTTCATTGATACCTTCGGCAATGAAGTCTTTTTGTTCTACTGCAAGCCCTACATAACCATAACGTGCAGTAAATGTCATGCCTTTGTTTCCATCGGGAGTAAGCGAATGCATTGTATAGCCTCGTGGTACAATGATATACTGGCTGTTCAGGTCGCTGCCTCCCCATTCGATGGTACGGGCTACGATGGTGGTACTGTCTTGGCTGGTCAGGGTGATTCCTGTACAGGCATTTGCCGGGAGCGATACGTTGAGCATGCCGGCGAAGGCTAAGATTGAAATGATGGATGGTGTTTTCATGGTTTTTGAGTTTTTAAGTTTTTGAGTTTTTAAGTTTTGGGGTTTTTGAGTTTGAGCGTTCTTAAAGGGCTTCCCGACTTATAAACTTATTAACAATCTATGTGGTTAAATGGTTCAAGTTTTCATCAGATAGAGTTTTCCGTTCTCTTGCTTGATGCGTTCTTCCGAAAGCAGGTACGTCAGTACGTTCAGAATTTTTTCTTCGGGTACAGACAAGGCATGAATCACTTCCTGTGGGGTGTGGGGATGTCTGTTCAGCAAGTTTTTTATATCGGAGGCAATGTCTTCGTATTCACCTTTTTTTAATCCGGATGTATGTTTCTCAAGGCATACGTCACATTGTCCGCAATTATGTTCATTATTTTCACCGAAATAATGCAGCAGCATCCGGCTTCGGCACTGGTCGTTGCTCTCGGCATATTCCAACATTGCCTGTATGCGTTTTTCATAACTTCTTTTCCGGTCTTCGTATACTTCTTTGTTTAATACAATACGGTTCGTGTCTTGCCTCTCGCGTGTATATATAATATAAGGAGTCTTTTTGCCCGGTATATAGTGTAGGATATGTCGTTTGGTCAAAAGGATGAGCGTATCATATACCTGTTGGCGTGAAAGTCCGCTTCTTTGGGCTAAAGTTTCTTCATTGATGTATGCATAATCGCTGAACAGGCCGGTGTACGAGCGCAGGATAATGCGAAGCAGTTTTTCTGTATCCTGGTTATGCTCTTCCATACGGTATAATTCATCGCGGCGCAGGGTGAAAATAAGACGGGAGGCATTGTCTTGTTCATCGGTATATTCCAGGTATCCTGCGCGGGTCAGTATTTTCAGGGCACTGTCTACGCGAACTGGAAAATGCTTGAAGCGCTGACAGAACTCATCGATGTTGAAAGCGAAAGTACATCCTCTGCCATCACCCATGGCCATCTGGTAATAGTAGTTGATGTGTTCATATACTTGGCGGATATAGTCTTTTTCTGGAAAGGTATCACTTATCCGTTTTTTCAAAATAGTCTTGTCACTTTGTGCATACAGTAAGACCGCGTATGCTTTTTGTCCATCACGTCCCGCACGTCCGGCTTCTTGAAAATAGGCTTCCGGTGAATCTGGGAAATCGATATGAATAACCAGCCGCACGTCCGGTTTATCAATGCCCATCCCGAAGGCATTGGTAGCCACCATTACACGATACGTACCTGCCTGCCAGCCTTTTTGTCGCAAGTCTTTGGTTTTGTTGTCTAGTCCGGCATGGTAGAAAGTGGCACTGATATCGTGCTGGTTTAGGAATAGTGATATTTCTTTGGTGCGTTTCCGGTTTCGTGTATAGACGATTGCAGAACCTTGCACTTGGTTAAGGATATGTAGCAATTCACCGCTTTTATCTTCCGTACGGCGGACAATATAGGCAAGGTTTTTGCGCTCGAAACTCATCCGGAATACGTTTTCTTCGCGGAAGGCAAGCCGTACTTGGATATCCTTTACCACTTCGGGGGTAGCTGTAGCTGTCAGTGCCAGTACGGGTACATCGGGCAAGAGTTTGCGCACGTCGGCTATTTTCAGGTAGGCAGGACGGAAATCATATCCCCATTGCGAAATGCAGTGTGATTCGTCTACTGTTATCATGCTTACTTTCATACTGCGCAACTTGTTCTGGAAGATTTCGGTGCCGAGCCGTTCGGGTGAAATGTATAGAAACTTATAGTCACCGAAGATGCAGTTTTCCAGTGCAATGACAATCTCCTCACGCGTCATACCCGAGTAGACTGCCTGTGCCTTGATACCGTGTTTTCGCAGGTTTTGTACTTGGTCTTTCATCAGGGCAATCAGCGGAGTGATGACCAGGCATAGTCCGGGATTCGCCAGGGCAGGCACTTGAAAGGTAATGGACTTTCCACCGCCCGTAGGCATCAGCCCTAACGTGTCACGTCCACTACCGATACTGGAGATAATGTCTTCCTGTATGCCTCGGAAATTGTCATACCCCCAGTAGTGTTTCAATATGCTTTTATAATCGGTCATGTCTGTTTGCTCGGTTTAATATCCTCTATTTGTAACTGAATGTCTCCTCGTTTATGAGTGTTTTCTTCAATGGTATAGCAGATATTAAACGATTGTTTGGTCTTGATATAACGAGCCTGCGAACTTTGTCCGAATGCGATTCCGTTCATCACATTGTTTGACTTGTTGTCTACCAATTCCAATTTGATATGCTCCTGGTCACGTCCTACTACTTTACTCGTGCCATAATCGTAAACGTTCAGCGTAGAGAATACCGGTTTCGGGTTTTCAGGTCCGAAAGGATTGAACTTCTTCAAGTCGAAGAAGAATTTCGGAGTGATATCCCTGAAATCCAGTTGGGCATCGATATCAATGGTGGCACTGGTCTGTTCAGGCAGGATATGGTCGGTTACATACTCTTCGAAACGCCGGGTAAACTCCGGTACGTTTTCTATTTTCATCGAAAGCCCTGCGGCATATGTATGTCCGCCGAAGTTTTCCAGCAAATCCCGGCAATATTCGATGGCTTTATATACATCAAATCCCGATACCGAACGTGCAGAGCCGGTGGCAAGATTATCGGTTCGTGTCAATACAACAGCAGGTCGGTAATAGATTTCCGTCAGACGTGATGCAACGATACCGATTACTCCTTTGTGCCAGGCTTCGTTGTAAATGACAATAGATCGCCGTTCGGACAAATTGTCCAAATGGTCAACAATCTTGTTTGCCTCTTCCGTCATATTCTTATCCAGGTCTTTCCGTGTTTCATTATACCGGTTGATCTGATTTGCTTTTTCCAATGCTGCGGGGAAATCTTTTTCCGTGAGCAGGTCTACGGCTTCCTTTCCATTCTGTATACGGCCGGACGCATTGATGCGGGGACCTATCTTAAAGATAATGTCACTCATGTTGAGTTCCCTGTCAGACAAGCCGCATACATCGATGATGGCTTTCAGTCCTACGCTGGGGTTGGTATTCAGTTGGCGTAAGCCATGATAAGCCAGTACCCGGTTTTCTCCCATGATGGGTACAATATCAGATGCGATGCTTACTGCTACCAAGTCTAACAGAGGAGTCAGTTGATGAAACTCTATCCCGTTGTTCAGTGCAAAGGCTTGCATAAACTTGAAGCCCACTCCACAACCCGACAAGTGATCGTAAGGATAAGTCGAGTCAAACCGTTTCGGGTTCAAGATGGCAACCGCGACCGGCAATGTATCATCGGGTACATGATGGTCGCAGATGATAAAATCGATACCTTTTTCCTTGGCATAGGCGATTTCCTCTACCGCTTTGATGCCACAATCCAACACAATAATCAGCTTTACGCCGGTTTCGTACGCATAATCCACTCCTTTTTTCGATACTCCATACCCTTCGTTATAACGGTCGGGGATGTAATAGTCGATGTTCGAATAGAACTGCTGGAGGAATTTGTATACCAGTGCAACGGCGGTTGTGCCGTCCACGTCATAGTCTCCATACACCATGATGCGCTCTTTCCGTCCCATGGCTTTATTCAGGCGCTCCACGGCTAGACTCATGTCTTTCATGAGAAACGGGTCGTGCAGTTCATTCAGTTGCGGGCGGAAAAAGCGTTTGGCTTCACCAGCCGAGGTAATACCTCTTTGTAAGAGCAGCCGGCAAAGAATTGGGCTGATGCCAATTTCTTTCGCCAGAGCCTTAGCTGCTTCCCGTTCTTCGAGTGTAGGAGGTTGATAGTTCCATTTGTAGTTCATTTATATATTTTTTTTCTTTCTTTTTCTGCATTCAAAGGAGTGGGGTATGAATACTTGAAAATATGCCCTGCTCTTTCAACTTGTAAAAGTAAGAAAAAAGCAAGAAAAAAACGGCTAATTCCCGAATTATTTTCAGGAACCAGCCGTTTAATTATTTATAAATATTCTATATTATTGATTTACAGCCCCAGTTTTTTGGCTATATCTGCCGGGATTGCTTTTTTATGTACCAGTATATTCATAGTTTTATAAGCGACGAAAGTTTTCGATGCATACCAGATGCCTTTGTACTTGCCTTCCGTGCCCCATGAATTTTTTACCATAAAGTATTCTTTTCCGTTCTGGTCTTTGGCAATGCCGTAGATGACCATGCCGTGGTCGTCGGTCGTTTCCCAATTGTCGAAAGCTTCCTGGCGCATCTCTTGGGTTACGGTGATTTCCGGAAGCGGTTTGGCAGTAAGCTCTTTGCGTTTGTCTGCAGGGCTCAAACCCAGCCAATGTGCCATATCCGAGCCTGTCAGTTCGGCGCCTTTTTCCACATCGGGGCATACGGCAACTCCATTGCGTGTGAAGCCTTGTTCGCTTACATCAGCTCCCCAGGCGAATGTGTATCCATTGTTGATGGCGTTTTCCATTACTGCCATCAGTTCGTCAATGGGAAGGTTATACGACAAAGCGTTGCGCCAGTTGTCTTGCACTTCGATGCTGAACTGTTTGTAGAACGGATGGTGTGTGTACGAGGTCAGCGAAACATAGTCATCCATATTCAATCCCAATACTTCATCGGCGAAGGTTCGCGGTGTGTAGGTCTTGCCTTTATAGGTGAATTGTTCCGGACATTTGCCCAGGTAAGTATCGTAAATGGCACATACTCCGTTTTTCCAGACTGGACTTAATTTTTTCAATTTGCCTTTGGCTATGGCATCTACATACCCTGAAGCTACGGCATCCAGTTCGTTGTGGTTCGGGAGTGAATCGCCGTACATGATGCCCGGCATGGCTTCTTGGGGCACCATTCCATAGTTTTCGTAACAGTATACGATATCTTCAAAACTTCCGCCCGGCGAGAAGGAAGCATCGCCGTGATAACGCACGTAGTTTACGGCACGGTCTTCCATCGTATGATGTACAACGAACATTTCCGACAAGTCGAACTCTCCTTTTCCCAACCGGAGCAGTTCCGATTCGAAGAAACCGAGGGTAGAGAACGACCAGCACGTGCTCGACTGGTTTTGGTCTTTGATGGAAGTAATCGGGTTTTCTTTTACCGTAGTAAATACAAATCCTTCTTCTTCTGTCTTGTCTTTCTTAGGACCTTTGGCATATACATTGCTAAAGCAGATGCCCATTGCTAAAATTGCGATAAGTTTATTCATTGTTATTTATAGAGTTAATAGTTAATAATTAATACTTAATAACAGCGGATGCTTTCGATTTCCGCTATTCACCATTAATTATTAATTGTTCATTATTTAATTATTAATTACTTCATGATTTCTTCCACTTCCTCGATGGTGATGGGGATATGTTTTTCACCGGTGAAGCGCGAACCGTCGGGGATAATCAGGATATCGTCTTCCAGTCGGATGCCCCCGAAATCCTTATACTTATCAATGGCATTGAAGTCGAGGAAGTCGGTATGCATTTTGTCGGCACGCCATTTATCTATCAGGTCGGGGATAAAATAGCAACCCGGTTCGTCGGTGATGACGAAGCCTTCCTGTAAGCGTCGTCCCATACGCAAGGATGCCAGGCCGAACTGTTCGGAAGGATGTACTTCATCGTCATAACCAACGTAACATTGTCCCAGGTCTTCCATGTCGTGTACATCGATACCCATCATGTGTCCCAGTCCGTGGGGCATGAACAGGGCATGTGCTCCTGCTGCTACGGCATCCTCTACGTTGCCTTTCATCAGTCCCAGGTCTTTCAGCCCTTGTGCCAGTACACGGCACACTTCCAGATGGACCGATTTGTAGGTGATACCCGGACGTGCCAGTTCCAGGGCACGATCATGACAAGCCAGCACGATGCTGTACACGTCACGCTGGCGGCTGGTGAACTTGCCTCCTACCGGGATGGTACGTGTATGGTCCGAGCAATAGTTGGTCGTACTTTCGGCTCCTGCATCGGTCAGCATCAGTCTGCCCGCCTGAAGTATCTGGCTATGGTCATGGTTGTGCAAGGTCTGTCCGTTCTGGCTTAAGATTGTGGCGAAAGATACCATATTGCCGTAAGATGCGGCAATGCCGTCCAGTACACCGGCGATGTATTGTTCGGATACACCCGGTTTGCAAAGTTTCATTGCTGCGGTATGCATTTCATAACCGATGTTGCAGGCTTTGTCGATTTCTTCTATTTCGCAGGGTTCTTTTACCGAACGTAAGGCTACTACCGCCTTGATGAGTTCAAGCGAGCTGTGCTGTCTGACCAGTGAGGCACGGATGCCGGTCAGGTCTTCCAGCAAGAGCATGTTGTCGTAGCGGTAAGGAGGCAGGAAATGAATTTTCCGACGTTGGGCGATGGCTTTGCCTATCACCTCTTTCAGCTTACCGAAGGGGAAACTTTTGTCTATTCCTACTCGTGCAGCCAGTTCTTTTACGCTGGGTTGGAGACCCATCCAGATGATATCGTCCATTGTGACGTCATCGCCGAAAAAGTAATCTTCGCCGGAATCTGCATCAAGTATTCCTGCATATCCCGGATGGGCATGTCCGAAAAAATAAAGAAACGAACTGTCCTGACGGAATTTATAGGTATTGTCGGGATAATTGGCTGGTGCCTCATTGTTTCCCAATATCAGGATTAGGCCGTTGCCGACCTTGTCCCTTAACGCCTGACGGCGTTTGCTATATACGGTAGATTCGAACATATTGTTATGGTTTTTGGTAATACCTTTGTAGTAAGTATTGCAAAAGTAGAAAATTAAATTGAAAAGTTCTCTCTATATTCTGAAAAATGTATCTTTGTAGCAAATAAAAGAAATGAATATCCGCATTTTGCCCAATTGGCTGTAGGGGATGTTTGCGGATTCAAATAAAAGAAAGGTTATGGCTATGGATTATTCAAAAATGGGTTTAGTATTGGAAGGAGGAGGCATGCGTGGGGTGTTCACCTGCGGTGTGCTCGACTATTTTATGCAGAAAGGCATAGAGTTTCCTTATGTTGTCGGCGTTTCGGCTGGTGCATGCAACGGTCTGTCTTATTTGTCGCACCAGCCGGGCAGGGCACGTTACAGCAACATCGAGATGCTGGCTAAATACCGTTACATCGGGTTGAAGTATCTGTGGCACCAGCACAGCATTCTTGACCAGCATCTGCTGTATGAAAAGTTTCCTGCTACGATATTGCCTTTCGATTACGAAGCATATTTCCGTAACCCTGCACGTTTTGAGATGGTGACCACTAATTGTGTCACCGGCAGGGCCTGTTATCTGGAAGAGAAACACGACCGCGGGCGCCTGCTGGCAATTGCCAAAGCATCGAGCAGCTTGCCTTATGTGTGTCCGATAACGTGGGTAGACGGGAGTCCCATGCTCGATGGAGGTATTGTCGATTCTATTCCGGTGATGCGTGCTGTTTCGCAAGGATATGCCAAGAATGTGGTTGTGCTTACCCGGAACCGGGGCTATCGGAAGACGGAAAAAGATATCCGCATACCGCGTATCATCTATACGCGCTATCCTCGTTTGCGTGTAGCGTTGAGCCGGCGGTGTCAGGCATACAATGAGCAGTTGGAAATGATAGAGAGGCTGGAAGATGAAGGGCGTATCATAGCCATCCGTCCCGAAGCGCCCGTGAAAGTAAACCGGATAGATAAAGACATCCAGAAACTGACCGCGCTTTATGAAGAAGGTTTGCGTTGTGCCGAAAAAGTGGTGGGTTAATGGGGTGATTCCGCATTTGCCTACAAGAAGTTGTTTAAAGGAGTTAGAGGGAGTTAAAAGCCAATACTTCTGTGCTATTGGCATTTAACTCCCTCTAACTCCTTTAAATTCTTCTAACTCTTTCTAATTACTGGCGTTTTGAGAGCAGTAATGACTATTTCGCGAAGCTTACAGCGCGTGTTTCGCGGATAACCGTAATCTTGACTTGTCCCGGATATGTCATTTCGTCTTGTATCTTTTTGGCGATTTCGGTAGACAGGCTTTCGGTCTGCTTGTCGTCTATCTTGTCTGCGCCTACGATGACACGAAGCTCTCGGCCTGCCTGGATGGCATACGTCTTGGTTACGCCCGGATAAGACATGGCAAGTTGTTCCAGGTCGTTGAGACGTTTGATATAAGCTTCTACAATTTCGCGTCGTGCTCCCGGACGTGCTCCAGAGATGGCATCGCATACCTGTACGATAGGAGCCAGAAGGCTGGTCATTTCCACTTCATCGTGGTGGGCACCGATGGCGTTGCAGATGTCTGGTTTTTCCTTATATTTTTCAGCCAGTTTCATACCCAGCAGTGCATGGGGCAGTTCGGGTTCTTCATCGGGCACTTTGCCGATATCGTGCAACAGGCCGGCACGTTTGGCTTTTTTGGGGTTCAGTCCCAGTTCGGATGCCATGATGGCACACAGGTTGGCTGTTTCACGTGCATGTTGCAACAGATTCTGTCCATACGAAGAGCGGTATTTCATCTTACCGATGATACGGATCAGTTCGGGATGCAAACCGTGGATACCCAGGTCGATGGTTGTCCGCTTACCGGTTTCGATAATTTCATCTTCTACCTGTTTTTTCACTTTAGCCACCACTTCTTCGATGCGTGCCGGATGGATACGTCCGTCGGTTACCAGTTGGTGTAATGCCAAACGGGCTATTTCTCGGCGTACGGGGTCGAACGCCGAAAGGACAATGGCTTCGGGCGTATCGTCAACTACAATTTCCACTCCCGTAGCGGCTTCCAAGGCACGGATATTTCTTCCTTCCCGTCCGATAATCCGTCCTTTTATCTCGTCCGATTCGATATGGAATACGGTTACAGAGTTTTCAATGGCGGTTTCGGTTGCTACGCGCTGGATGGTTTGTATGACAATGCGTTTTGCCTCGCGGTTTGCCGACATTTTGGCATCATCCATGATGTCGTTGATGTACGATTGTGCTTCCGTTTTGGCTTCTTCTTTCAGCGATTCGACGAGACGTTCTTTAGCCTCTTCAGCAGACAGTCCCGACAAGGCTTCCAGTTTTTTACGTTCTTGTGCCTGGAGGGCATCCAGTTCTTCTTTCTTCTTGTCGATAACCACCAGCTGTGCATCAAGGTTTTCGCGGATGGCTTCGGTTTCGTTCCGTTTGCGTTGCAGTTCCTCGTGCTTTTGGCTTAATACCATTTCGCGCTGCTTCAGTTTGTTTTCAGCCTGTTGGATTTTCTGGTTGCGTGCTGTTACTTCTTTTTCCAGCTCGGCTTTCTTGTTCAGAAATTTTTCTTTGACCTCCAGCAACTTGTTTTTCTTGATTACTTCTGCTTCTGTTTCGGCCTCCTTTATAATTTTATCGTATCGCGATTTCAGGCCGAACTTGAAAAAAGCGTACGAAATTGCTCCTCCTACCAGGAAAGCAACAACCGTGAATATTACTACTGTTGTAAACATTACTATTTAGTTTAAAAATATAAATAAAAAACGCACATACTTTCCTGCCGGTTTGTTCCGGCATTCCAGTTGTGCGTAAAATCTTCCTTGTTCTATACTAAACTTTCCTGTCTCCTAATCGTCAGGTTTAGGATGAATGCATTCATCTATATCATCAGCCAGCTGTTTCAGTTTTTCTGCATACGGCTGTGTATCATTCCGGTCTTTCAAGGATACATTCTCAAAAGAGAGTTCCAGTGCAGTCATAGCCCAGTGTTTGGCCAGGCTGAACTCCGGATACATACTGCGATATTTGTTTAGTTTATAGTCAATCTGCTTAGCCGCCTTCCTATATAGTTCTTCCTTGTCGCGGTCAATGACCAAGGGATATAGTTCGTTGTCGATCCGCAGATGTATTTTTAATTTGTCGTCTTTCATGACTCGTTTACCTTTTGGCTTATTCATTCAGCAAAGCGATACATTTTTCGACTTCACGCACCAGCCTCGTCAACCTTTTCTTCGTATCATTGAGTTCCGTATCGTTGATACTGATTATACGGGCCATTTTCAAATTGGCATATCTTGACTCCAGTTCTTTCCGGTCACTTTCCATACGTGCGATAGCAGCTTCCTTTTCTTCCAAAAGGTGCCGGAGTGAAGCTATTTCCTTTTTCTGTTCTTCGAACAGGAACAGCAGGTTTCTTAATCTTCCTTCAAACGTATTCAGTAGCCTTTTGTCTTCTTCCGTCATTTTTTGCCAAATTCTACACAAATATAATGGATTGCTCAGAAACTCAAAAATTTTTGCGCTTATATTTTCAGAAAAAGTGGATTTTGCGTTTTTATAACATTATATGAATGCCCGCATTTCACCCATAAGGAGTTATTTCAGGGAGTTAGAAACCAATACTTTTACTAATGGAAATCCTAACAGAACTATTGTCTTTTAACTCCTGTGAGCGAAGCGCAGGACAGTTCGTGTTACCCCGGAATGTCCATGTTCCAGCAGCGGTCGCACAGGTTCAGGTAATCCATTTCGGGACGTGTTCCGAACACCAGGGCATAGAAAGCCGTTTCCTTACGTTTCAGTCCCAAAATCTGTTTCATCAGTGTTTCAGATATGGGGGGCATTTCGAAATCGGAAATCATCACTACATCCGAACGGTGCCATCCGTTGCTGTTTATCATTCGCACCGCTTCGTCTACGGCCTGTTCCATGCTGGTGCCTCCCTCGAAACTATGGTTCAGAAATTCCACCAGCACAGGTAAGTCGGTATACAGGTCTTTTACCAGCAGATGTTCGGTTTCTTCCGAAAAATTGATGATGTAACACTTGCGGTGTGTGCTTTCGGTAAGACGGGCAATGGCGAGTACGGCCGATTTGGCAAGTTGCTCCCGCTTGCCTTCCATCGATCCGGATGTATCCAGGCAAATGACAAAGGGACCTTGTCCGCTTACTTCCCTCTTGCCCGGCTGTGCCGCCGAACGGTCTTCTTGCGAACGGCTGTCGAACATCTGCAAGCGTTTTTCCGTGTAGCGTTGCATAAAGACGGGACGTAGTGTTTCTTCGGCAAAATAGCAATACTCTATGGGTAACAGGTGATTCAGGTCGTTGCCCAGCGTAATGCCTTCGATGTCGCTTTGTGTGGCATGACGCACCAACTGCTCTTTTTGTGCTCCCGATAAGGGGTCGAAGCGTTTCTTTTCTCCCTGGCTTCTTTTGCCCAGTACCCGTACCAGTTCGTGTATGTGCCGGTTCTGTTCCATTGTTTTCTCGTAATGCATCACCTTCCGGTACAGTTCCGGATGGTTGTACAATAGCCAGCGGATGCGCGAACTTATCAGGTTGGTCTCGGTCTTCATGCCTGTACTTGCCTTCAGCAGTGCAAAACTGTTGCATAAAGAGGCGATGTGATGATACTGGTAATCGTATTCCTTGGCGGTAAGCAGGCGGTGCCACTTGTTTAGAAAAAACTCCTGTAAGTTTTTCCGCCCGGCATCTGTGCTGGCCGGTTGTTCCAGTTTTCCGATGTAATACGGCACATCCAGTTCGGTAAGTGCATAGCGCTTACGGAAAGCCGGGAGCATCCGCTTCAGAAAAAGTAGGAAATCGCCGGGCGACAAAGACTCAGCATCGTAGAACATCTCCCATTCGGGCGTATAGCGGGAGTAAAACTCCTGGAGCGATGGAGATGTCTTGCGGTAATACTGCCATATGGCGTCCTCCAGTTCGGCAGGGAACACGATACGTTTATGTAACGCTTCCTGCAGATGTTTGGAGCAACGCTGACGAAGCTCAGCCAAATAGATTGCCTTCAATGCTTTCAGACGGATATTCCGTGTTCTCTTCCCGATATGCATGTTCCAGTTCGTTTAGTTCGTTCCGATAATCTGCTACCGATGTCTGCTGATGTTCCAGCAATCCCCGTATGATGTCTCGTTCCTGCTCGTTCAGGAACAGGTGCCGGTCTGCATATGCCCATTCTTGTGTATAAAAGTCTTTGCATCCTCCTTCCACCCGTAGCAATAAGTCGTTCAGCTGGCAGAAGCGTTCCTCCAGCTTTTCCTTGTCCGTCCCTGCGGCTTGTGGGGGCAGCGGTTCACAACCGGGCACACACACCAAAGGATATTCGTAATCATTGATAAAGACCGAGCGGTTGCCCTTGCGCAGCGAATAGATTTTATGCTGCGGCACCTTGTTCCGCATCGACAGGTCGTAGCGCTTTAAGATAAAACACTGGCTCTTATACTTGTCTTTGTGCAGGTAGAACAGTTTCCCGATGGTGTCGAGCGACTGATAGTCGGATGCAAACATCAGCAATCTTCCTGCCAGCCGCACTTTGTCTATCTGGTGATAATACGAGTCGACCAACAGCAGTCCCGGATCTCGGTTTTCGTGCACGGCTGCTGCCGATGACAGCTCGTCTTTCAGAGCTTCCATCTCCCTGTGCAAGCCCTGCAGGTTCAACAGATACCCTTCGGCGCTCATCCGAATGGCGTCTGTTACCATCTCATTTATTTCCTCCAGCTGTGATACCTCGTTCCACAGGCAATGGCGTAACAACAGGCAGTCGGTCAGGCGTATGGTGTCCGAACCGTTCAGGAAAGCCGATGTACGTAGCAGCTTCACCAGTTTTTTCCACCTGCGGTCGGACACATACAGAGGTTGCTCCGTTGATTCGGCATTCTGTAGTTTGTGGTTGTGGTCTTCTATTTTTTCTTTCAGCGTATGTATCACTTCGAAAATGGAATAGTGGATGCTGATTAAGCCGATTTTGCCTTGCCATGTCTCATATTCTTGTTCTTCTATTTGCAGGGCGGTATTAACACAAGGTTCGCTTTCGTCTGGCGAAGCTATCATACGGTCGAAGTCAGACTGGTCGGTTATGCCTGTCACCAGCATCCGCACCAGGAAGCGGTCCCACAAGGCGTCCAGTCCCTGTCCTGAGGCAGGCAATTCGTTAGAGGCAGCCACCAGTCCTTTCAGTGGTACCCGGAAAGTATGGTTGCCGTTGCGATATATTTTCTCGTTCAGAATGGTCAGCAGGGCATTCTGTATAGCTGGTCCTGCCTTCCAGATTTCGTCCAGAAAAGCAATGGTAGCAGTAGGCAAATAGCCTTCTGTCATCCGTTCGTACGTGTCGCGGTCTTTCAATTTCGAGATGGAAACCGGACCGAAGATTTCATCGGGGGTACTGAAGCGCGACATCAGGTAATCAAATGAACCCGCATTGCGGAATGCTAGCTTCAATCGTCGCGCCACCATACTTTTTGCTACTCCCGGAGGACCGAGCAGGAAGATGCTTTCGCCTGCCACTGCCGATAGTAGTGACAGGCTTATGATATGCTCTTTGCCGAATACTCGTTCGTTTAATGCTTCCAGCAATAGCCGGATGCGTTGTGTCAGATTTTCCATATTTGTAAAGGAGTTAAGCCGGTGCTTCTGTAAAACCGGCATTTTGCCTGTTGGCTTTAACACTTTTGTTTTTTTACTTTTGTTATTATCCGCAGGGTCTGCATCACCACCGACAGGAATATCATCCCCAGCCCGGCATAAAAACTTGCGTTCAGGTCTTTCGCTTCGCCGAAGATAATCATGGCAAGGATGATGCTGTAGATAGGCTCCAGGTTGTAGGTCAGGTTGAACGTGAACGCCGAAATCCGCTTCAGAACCTGTATCTGCAGGATGTACAGGCATACCGTACAGAGCGAAGCCAATGCCAGCAGGCTCCCCCAGTCGGCGGCAGAAGGCACGAGCGACGTAACCGGAAAGAAATGCAGGTAGAAGGGCAGCAGCAGGCTCAGCCCTGCGAAACCTCCTCCCATTTCATAGAGCAGCACAGTGCCCGACGGATAATCAGACGCTACCCGCTTGTTGCAGATGGTGAAGAGCGAAGCCAGTGCCGACGAGAGGATGCCCATTAGGATGCCCACACGGTAACGGGTATCGAAATGGAATATCAGCACGATGCCCGCCACGCCTATCAGGCTGAACAGCACCTCGCTTGCCGATACCCGGTGTCGGTTGATAAGCGGGTCGAACAGGGCGGTAAAGAAGCTCATTAGCGAGAGGCAGACCACTCCGATAGACACATTCGATGCCTTGATGCTGCCGTAGAAGAACAGCCAGTGCAAGGCAAGCAGCACACCCGTCGCAGCAATCCGTACCGCATCCCGCCGTTGCACCTTGCGTAATTTGTCTAAAACAAACAACACGGCATAAAACATCAGTGTGGCAAGCAGCAGCCGGTACCACACCAGCAGTCCTTCGTTTAACGTAATCACACGCCCGAACACTCCCGTACCACCTGCAATCAGCACCGATAGGTGGAGTTTAAGTAAAGCTTCTTTCATCGTTTAACTGTTTTCCGGTGCAAAGGTAGTCATTTCTCCGGCGAACAGGCAATATGGGCAATAAAGATTTATGCATATCCGCACTTTACCCAATTGGCTGTAGGGGCGTATCGTATGGGATGTTTGCGGATTCAATTAGTATAATCATGATAGAGAAGATATTTTTTCCGCATGGTTTTATATTGCTGGAGGGCGGGTTGCCACGCTGTACGGATTTCAGCTTCAGATTTTCCTTTTAGTATGTCCATCCGCACACTGTCGGTGCCCATCAGCAGGTCAAACCAATGGGGACGGGTGAAGAAGCCTTTTGGATTATTCCGGTAAAGCCGGTAAATTTCAAGGATGTATTTTAAAGAAAAGCCTTCAGGTGCTTCTGTGTGCCGCAGGTCTGAACCGTAACAATAGGTGTTTTTATGCAACGGGTTCATATCCGAACCTTTTAACGGGCGAGGCATAAAACGGAATGTGCAGGTCTTGAGCGTGGGATTCCCGATTACTTGAAATGGGAAAGGGGTACCGCGTCCTATACTTACCGATGTACCTTCGAAAGGACAAAGGGAGGCATAAAGTGCGACGGCTTGATCGTTGGGCAGGTTAGGCGAGGGCTTGACGGGAAGCGAATAGGGCTGTCCGTGATGCCAGCCTGCGACAGGGATTATTCTCAGTCTGCAATGCAAGCCATTCCCCAACCACCCTTCGCCGTTGATCATTTGGGCGATTTCTCCTACCGTACATCCGTGTAATACCGGAATGGGAAGCATCCCTACGAAGCTCTTGAACTTCGGTTGCAATACAGGTCCGTCTATATAGTCGCACGGATTCGGCCGGTCCAATACAATCAGTTCTTTCCCGTTTTCGGCGCAAGCTTGCATCACATAGTATAAAGTACTGATATAGGTAAAGAAGCGTGCACCTACATCCTGAATATCGAATACGATGATATCGGTATCTTTTAATTGGTCGTTTCGGGGTTTCTTGTCCTTGCCATAAAGAGAGAGAACCGGAATGCCGCTGCGTGCGTCTTTTCCATCTTTGACGATGGCTCCGGCATCTGCTTCTCCCCGTATTCCGTGTTCGGGAGCGAAGATGGATGTTACTTGTATGTTTTGCGATAACAGGGAATCGAGCAAGTGTGTCTTTCCGATAAGAGAAGTCTGGTTGACTACCAGTGATACATGTTTCCCTCTGAGCAAGTGCAGGTACAGTCCGGTCTGTTCGGCTCCAGTACGTACTTGGGCATAGAGTGAGGTGAGGGCAGTTGACACGCTCCAACAGATGAAAAACAGGAATAATAATCGATATTTCATAACGGATGAATATTTTTTTGTAATTTCGCGTGTTACAAATATAATAAAATAAGTATATGAATCCATTCGCATTGATTGATAAATTTTATCCGGAAGATAATGAATTGAAGCATATCCTGCTGGTACATAGCCGTTCGGTTGCCGACAAGGCGCTGGCTTTGGCACAGAAACATCCTGAACTGAATCTAGACTTGGCTTTTATTGGTGAGGCGGCGGTGCTGCACGATATTGGCATATTCCAGACCGATGCTCCTGACATTCAGTGTTTTGGTACTTATCCGTATATCTGCCACGGATATTTGGGAGCAGATTTGGTGCGTAAGGAAGGTTTTCCGCGTCATGCTCTGGTATGCGAACGGCATACCGGTGCCGGTCTTTCTCTGCAGAATATCCTCGACCGTGGTTTACCTTTGCCACATCGTGACATGTTGCCGGTGAGTATGGAAGAACAGATAATCTGTTTTGCAGACAAGTTTTTTTCGAAGACCAAACTAGACAAGGAAAAGAGCCTTGATAAGGCACGCAAGAGTGTTGCTAAGCACGGAGAAGAAGGTGCCGTGCGTTTCGACCATTGGTGCGAGCTTTTTTTATAGTCTTAAAAATACATTAAAAACAAAGGCTTCTGTGTTTATTTACAGGATAATGCTTACTTTTGCAGCGCATTGTGTAAAAAAAGAGTGAATGACGTCATTTAAGAAAACCACATACTCGTTTTTGCTTCTGTTTTTCGTGAGCTGCTTTTTCTCATTGTACGCTGAGGCTCAGCGTGCCAAGGGAAAGCGCGCACGAAAAAACAATACAGAGCTTCGTACAGATTCTTTGCAAGCGGATTCGTTACAGCTTGATTCGTTGATGAGAGACAGCCTTATGGCCGATTCGCTGGCAGCCGACAGTTCGAAAAAAGAACCGCTGGACGCTCCGGTAATTTATGAAGCAAGTGATTCTATAGTCTTTACAAAGGGAGGGTATGCCCATTTGTATGGTAACGGTAAGGTGAATTATCAGAATATCGAACTGACTTCGGCAAAGATTTCGATGAATATGGATAGCAGTACGGTATTTGCCGAAGGAGTGGTGGATACGGCTGGTGTAAGTTCGGGCACTCCGATATTCAAGGATGGAGAGACACCTTACGAATCGAAAACGATGCGTTATAATTTCAAGACCAAGAAAGGTTTTATCAACGATATCATCACCCAACAAGGCGAAGGCTATGTGACCAGCGTGAATGCCAAAAAAGGGGCGGATGATGAAATCTATATGACGGAAGGCAAGTATACGACGTGCGACAATCATGAGCATCCGCACTTCTACCTGAAGCTTTCGATGGCGAAGGTGCGCCCTAAGAAAGACGTGGTATTCGGTCCGGCACAGTTGGTGGTAGAAGATGTACCGTTGCCGCTTGCCATTCCGTTCGGTTTCTTTCCTTTCAGCAGCAGCTATTCTTCGGGATTCATCATGCCGACGTATGGTGACGAAATGAACCGTGGTTTCTACCTGCGTGACGGAGGATATTATTTTGCCATCAGCGACAAGATGGACCTGAAACTGTTGGGTGAAATTTATACCAAAGGTTCGTGGGGGCTTTCGGTGGCATCGAATTATAACAAACGGTATAAGTACAGCGGTTACTTTAATGCCAGTTATCTGGTGACAAAGACAGGCGAGAAGAATATGCCCGACTATGCCGTGTCGAAAGACTTCCGCATTCAGTGGAGCCACCGGCAGGACTCTAAGGCAAACCCGAACAGTTCGTTCTCGGCAAGTGTGAACTTTGCGACCAGCAGTTACGACCGTTCCAGCTTGAGTACGTTGTACGACCCTTCTTCGTATAGCAATAATACGAAAGCGTCCAGTATCAGTTACTCACGCAATTTCCCTGAAATCGGATTGAATATTTCGAGTACGTTCAACATTACGCAGAACACTCGCGACTCTTCGCTGAATATGACACTGCCTGATGTAAACATTTCGTTGAGCCGTATTTACCCCTTCAAGCGCAAGAAGGCGGCGGGCAACGAGCGTTGGTACGAAAAAATTTCGTTCCAATATACGGGTGCCTTGACCAATAGTGTGGACACCAAGGATAACCTGCTGTTTAAAACTCCGTTCTCGCAATGGGAGACCGGTATGCGCCACAATATCCCGATTGAGGCGAACTTTACCTTATTTAATTATATAAACATTACTCCTTCGTTCGACTATACAGAGCGTTGGTATACCAAGAAAATCATGCGCAGCTATGATGAACAGCGGCGTGAAGAGGTGCGTGACACCATCAACGGTTTTAATCGTGTGTATGATTATAATATGTCATTGTCGATGAACACCAAACTGTATGGTATGTACAAACCGTTGTTTTGGAAGAGCAAGGACATTACCATCCGTCACGTGGTGACGCCAACTGTGAGCTATACGTATACGCCTGATTTTGGAAGATCAAAATTCGGTTATTATGAAACTTATACCTATACAGACGAAAACGGCGAAGTGCGGACTACAGAATATTCTCCTTTCGAAGGTATGCCGTATGGTGTACCGGGACAAGGGGTTTCACAAACCGTTGCATTCTCATTGAAAAACAATCTGGAAATGAAGATGGCATCGGATAAGGATACGACGGGGTACAAGAAAATCAGTCTGATTGATGACCTGACGGCAAATCTGTCGTATGATATAGCCCAAAAGCGCTGGAGCAACCTGACGATGAGTGCCCGTCTGAAGCTGACCAAGAGTTATACCTTTAATATGAATGCTACCTTTGCCACGTATGCTTATAAATTTGACGAAAACGGAAATGTAGTGACCAGCGACCGCACGGAATGGTCGTACGGACGTTTCGGACGTTTTCAGGGATACAGTGGCTCGTTCTCATATACTCTGAACAATGACACATTCAAGAAACTGTTCGGTAAAGGAGATGACGAGGACAAGAAAGACAAGGACAAAAAAGATGAAGAGGAGGATAGCGATGAAGAGGATAGCGAAAGTACAGACCAGACAAACAATACAGCCAACCGGAAGACGGAAGATGCCAAACTTGACCCTGACGGTTATCTGGCATTCAATATGCCGTGGAGCCTGAGCCTGAGTTACAGTTATAGTATCCGCGAGAATACCAGTGGTAAAATCAATATCAAGAAAATGCGTTATCCGTATGCCTTGACCCATTCGTTGAACATTTCGGGAAATGTGAAGATAGGAAGCCGTTGGAATATCACGTATTCGAGTGGTTACGACTTTACCTCGAAAGAAATGTCTATGACTACGGTAAATATCACCCGCGACCTGCACTGCTTCAATATGAGTTGTGGCCTGGTGTTCGGTCCGTTCACATCGTATAACTTCTCTATCCGTGCCAACTCCAGTATGTTGACCGATGCCTTGAAGTGGGACCAGCGAAGCAATACGGGTAGCCAGGTGACGTGGTACTAAATAATTAATAGTAGTGAATATCCGCCATGACAAGCAAGCTTTGGTTTCTCCGCCATAAGCAGCATTGTTTGTAAGATTATTAATCTTACAGCGTGAAGATTAATAATCTTTCGGCATGAAGATTAATAATCTTACAAGCAAGGCAGTCGTGTGGATTTAAGGTGACAAGCGATAAAATGCACCAATTAATGCCGCGAGAAGTATAACGGCATTACTCTTTCAACCGGAAATAGAACGTGTGTTCATGGAATACCTGCTCTACCAGTCCGAAGCGGATAAAGTCGGCAAGGAGGTTGGTGATTAGCTTGCGGTTCATCCGGGTGAGGCGTTGGCATTGGTTGAGGGTGAGGCAAGGATGTTGTGCCAGCAGGTTCAGTACTTGTTGTTCGCGTTGGGTGTAGGCGATGATGACCTTTTCCTCGTGCCGGTTGTGCTGCCAGATGTTCAGGTGGATAGGGCTTGCCAGAATGTTTTCGTCCTTGATGCGGACGTATGCCCACCGCCGTTCTTCGGCATCAAGGGCGTAGACGGGTTTTCGCGGGCTTTCATCGATTACCACTTCCAGCACATCTTTTCCTTCTACCTTATATATATAGGTATGCAGGTCGACGGGTGGCTGGCAATAACGTTGGGCTGCAGCTTCTATCATGTAGATTTCTTCTTCGGAGCGCACGCCGGCTATCTTTCCGTTGTCTTTTACTCCTACCAGCAGGCGTCCTCCTTCGGTATTGGCGAAGGCGGAGATACTTTTGGCTATCTTCCGGGCATCGGAGATTTCGAACTTGAAGTCCTGGTGCACGTGTTCGCCTTCGCTGATAAGCCGCTGTATGTAGTCTGCCGGATGTGTCATTTTTTTAGTTGACTAGTTGACCAGGTACTAGTTGACTAGGTTTTAAATACCTTTGAGCATGTTTGGTATCTGAAAACCTAGTACCTAGTCAACTAGTTCCTAGTACCTGATTAATCACAATGTTTGTGGGTCATGATGTCGAGCACCATCTTGTCGGTCTCGTTCATGCCTTTCGAGCCGATGAGGGTAAGGTTGCGGATGCTCCGGTTCACATTCTCTTCGATAATGCCCTCTACGGCAGTGACGCACTTCTGGTCCATAGCCATAATGGCAGACATCACGGCAGTAGATACGCCGCTGGTTACTTTCAGGGCACAGCTGGGCTTTGCCCCGTCGCATATCATTCCGGTGAGGGTGGCAATCATATTCTGCACGGCGTACATCACCTGTGCGTAACTGCCTCCCATCAGGTAGGTGATGCCGCAGCTGCTTCCGGTAGCTGCCACTACACATCCGCAGAGCGCCGAAAGCTTGCCCAGGCTCTGTTTGATGTAGATCGCGGTGAGGTGGCTTAGCGTCAGGGCACGAATGAGCTGTTCTTCGGTGGCGTGGGTGTCTTCGGCAAAGATGACTACGGGAAGGGTGGCAGATATGCCTTGGTTTCCGCTTCCTGAATTACTCATTACGGGTATCATTGCACCTGCCATACGGGCATCGCATGCGGCAGAGGTGTACGAGAGGATGTGGGTGAAGGTATTGTTCCCCATAATCTTTTCTTCATTCTTGTTAGTGCACAACATACGTCCCAATCCGTGTCCATAACAGCCTTTGAGTGATTGTTCGGCGGCAGCCTTGTTCAGATTTTTGGCTTCGAGGATGAAGCGGATTTCATCGATGGGGGCAGTGGTGGCGAAATCAAACACCTTGCGTAAAGTGAGGTCGACCGTTTCTTCGTCTTCGGCCGAGGTGGTGCCGGTACGTTTGTCCAACTGTACTTCTCCATTACGGCATAAGTAGACAAAGTTGGTATGTCCGCCGCTGATGATGGCGGTCGCTACATTGTTCCCGTTTGTACAGGTCACTTCAATGTATAGTTTTTCCTCGATGTCGTCTTTTAAGGCGATGTTGATGCACTGGGGACGTGCTATCATTTCCTTTCCTTTTTCTACAGCTTCGGGTGTGCAGTCTTTTAAGACTTCCAGTCCGTATTCCGACTTGCCGATGAGTGCGCCCAATGCAATGGCGATGGGCAGACCTATCATTCCCGTACCCGGTATGCCTACGCCCATCGCGTTTTTCAGGATGTTTGCACTCAGATAGACGTTGATATGTTCGGGTGTACAGCCCAAAGCCTCAGTAGCTTTTGCTGTGCAGAGTGCTACTGCAATAGGCTCGGTACAGCCGATGGCAGGAACCACTTCTCTTTTCATCAGAGCGATGATTTGCTCTCTTTCAGATTTGCTGATGATGCTCTCCATTTGTTTGTCTGTTTGTCTTGTTTTTGATTCGTGTTGCAAAAGTACATTTTTTTTGCAGAGAATGTGCAGGCTGGAAGGGAAAATCTTTTCGATACAGCTATGCCGGTACGGAACACAGATGGTACAGATGGCACAGAGAAGCACAGGAAAATAAATTTATATGAATGTCGCAATCAGCCAAATAAAATAACCTGTATGTCCGTCTGTGCCTTTGCAATATCTGTGTTCTTTTGAAATGTACAAATTTGTATATCAATGGTTTTCAATTTGATTGGCAAGTTTCCAACCGGAACTGTTTTCTTGGATATTCCACAAATGTGCGTAAAGCCCTTCCTTCCGGATAAGTTCATCGTGCGTACCTTCTTCCCTGATTTCTCCGTTGTCCAAGACAATAATCCGGTCGGCGTTCTGAATGGTTTTAAGTCGGTGGGCAATGGCTATCACGGTACGTCCTTTGATGAGCGTGTCGATGGCTTTCTGCACTTCCACTTCGTTTTCGGGATCGAGGGAGGCGGTCGCTTCATCCAGCAGAATGATTGGCGCGTCTTTCAGAATGGCACGGGCTATGGATATGCGCTGCTTCTCACCGCCCGACAGGGTGCAGCCTCCTTCGCCTACCATCGTGTCATAGCCTTGAGGCAAGCGCATGATGAAGTCGTGGCAACAGGCTTTCTTGGCTGCGGCGATGATTTCCTCCTCCGTCGCATCGGTTTTGCCGAAACGGATGTTGTTGCGTATCGTGTCCTGAAACAGGTAAACATCCTGAAATACCATGGATATGTGGCTCATCAGGCTTTCGGGATCTGTTTCATCCATCGGAACATCGTTGAAGAAGATACGCCCTTTCTGTGGGTCGTAGAAGCGGGCGCAAAGCTTCATTACTGTACTTTTCCCGCTTCCCGAAGGACCGACAAGAGCCGTCAAGGAGTTTTTCGGGAGCGTAATGTTTATATCATGCAACACTTCCTTGTCTTGATAGGCAAACGATACGTGTTCAAACCGGATGTCGCCTGCTCCCGGGGATTGCTGTTCTCCTTTCATCTCCGGCTCGTTCATCAAGGAAAGGATGCGTCCACCGGCAATGGAAAAATAGCGGAACTCGGTAAAGTTTGTCAGGGCGGAAGTCAGCGGGTCGAACACACGAGAACCGACCACGAGGAACAGCACAAATATAAGGATTGAAAGTTTTCCTCCCAATAGAAGATAAGTTCCACATAATACCATCATTGTCAGCCCAGCACGTACCAAAGTGATGCTCAACAAGACGAACGGGCCTAACAAGGCCTCCTGACGGATGCAAGCACGGCGAAGTTCCGCAAAAGCATCGCGCAACCTAACAAAGCGGTCACCTATCAGATTGTACGCTTTCAT
>ERZ780218.176-NODE-176-length-69662-cov-6.038502_pt1 | contig 69662 bp, 48 predicted proteins | sample MGYA00510975_ERZ780218 | MGnify/ENA primary metagenome ERZ780218 (study PRJEB29588, sample SAMEA2152063) | human gut metagenome | biome: human gut; feature: human-associated habitat; material: faeces | place: Denmark | collected 2008/2010 ... | reverse complement strand
ACGCCGTAGGGGCGCAGGTTGGAGACCGATTCGATGCGGCGCAGACGGTCGCTCAGGTCGTCCATGTACCCTTTCAGTTCGCGGTACGACCGCGTGTCCGATTCGAGGGTGATCAGCAGGGCCGAGGTGTCGCCGAAGTCGTCGTTCGTCACGAGCGCCGCGACGCCCGCGGGAAGCTGCATCTTGAACGCCGCAAGGCCGTGCTTGATCTTCGACCACACTTCGTCCTTGTCGTTCACGTCGTCGTTCAGCTCGACCATCACGTAACACATGCCGTTCTGCGAGGTGGAGGTGGTCTTCGAACGCTTCACCTCCTTGTAGGTCATCAGGAACTGTTCGAGCGGCTTGGCCAGCTGTTCTTCGACCTCTTCGCTCGTAGCGCCCGGATAGACGCCCACCACGACGCCCTGACGGATCGTATATTCGGGAAACTCCTGCTTGGGGATGTGAACCAGTCCGTAGATGCCGAAAACGAACAGGCAGCCCACGAGCAGGAAGGTGATGCGGAAGTTGCGCATCGACCACGATATGATATTGGCAGAGCGTCCCATCACCACACGACTTTACTGCCTTCGCCGATCTTCTGCATGCCGTCCACCACGATCCGGTCGCCGCTCCGGACACCGTCCTCCAGCACGACGGCGTTGTTCACCAGACGGCCCGTCGTCACGGCCGTACGCACGACCGAGTCGCCGCGCACGGTCCATACGAAACGGCTTCCGTCGCCCGCCTGCTGTACGGCGCGCACCGGAAGCGCGATCTGCTCGGCGGCACCCGCAGGCGAAACCTCCACGCGGCAGACCATGCCCGGCAGCAGCTCGCCCCCGGCGTTGGCCAGCGCGGCCCGCACGTCGTAGGTGTGCGCCGCAGGATTGGCCACGGCACCCTTTTCGATCTTCCCGGCCTGAAACGTGCGGTCGCCGAGCGCAGGAACGGTTATCCGCATGCGGCTGTCGGCGCCGATCGCGGCGATCTCCTGTTCGGGGACGGAGAAGCGCACCTTGACGGTTCCGATTTGCAGCAGGTTCATCACCGGAACGCCCGGCAGCACCGTCTCGCCGGCCGAAGCCCGCCGCTCGCCGACCACACCGTCGAACGGAGCGTACAGCGCGCAGTCGCTCAGGTTCTTCTTGGCGATTTCGAAAAGCGACTCGGCCTGACGGAGCCGGGTCTGCGCTTCGACCCATTTGATTTCGGGCAGACTTTGGGCCTCGTACAGCTGGCGGAGACGCCCGCAGGCGTCTTCGGCCTGCTCCAGCGACGCCCGCGCGGCGTCGAAGGTCTGCCGGGCCGAAGTAGAATCGAGTTCGGCCAGCAGCTGCCCTTTCCGCACGCGCTGTCCTTCGTCGGCCAGCGTGCGGGCGACGGTCCCGGCGACGGGAAAACTCAGGGATGCCGAAGCCTCCTCCTCGACCGAACCTACGTACACGGCCGCGCCGAAGCCGGCCGACGGCGCGGCGACGATCGTCGTCACCCGCAGCGGATCGGCCGTCCGGGTGTTTTTCGGAGAAGAACAGCCCGCCGCAATGAGCAGCAAGGCCCAAAAAATCGTTCGTTTCATTGGTTTACAGTTTTTCGATGCAAAGTTCCCCTTTTGCAAAGCGGCAGAAAAGGCCGCCGTGTCGGCTAAACTCGTCGATTCGTTCGATTTTGAACCTTTCGGCGAATATCGACCGGCAAATTGTTATATTTGTACGAAAAATCCACGACAAAATGAACGAAAAGGATATCCAGAGCTTTTCGCTCGCCACGCTGATCGACGTCTGCGGCCGCCGTCCCGGAGACATCTGCTACGACGGCTGTCTGATCGCGTCGCGCGTCAACGTGCAGGACGAAATCGACATCGACCTGTTCCGCTATCCGACGCGCATCGACGCCTTCGTCATCCTGTTCTGTTCCAAAGGTTCGGGAACCTTCACCTCGAACCTGACGCGGCATACGCTCACGGAGAATTCGATCTTCGTACACCTGCCGGGGTCGATCATCCAAGCCGAATCGACCGAGGAGATCGCGCTGCACGCCGTGATCTGCGAAGAGGAGTTCATCAGGCGCATCAACATAGACATCAGACTGCTCTCGCAGCTGTTCCTGCACGTGGAGAAGCAGCCCTGTCTCAAACTCGACGAAAAGGAGTGGACGGGAATCACCCGGTCGTTCGAGGAACTCGGCGCCGAGGGTACGGAGATGCCGGCGGACGTCTATTCCGCCGAGGTCATACGTTCGATCATCCGGACGCTGGCCTACAAAGTGTGCCGCGTCATCGGACGTCACATCGAAACGAGCGGAGAGCGGCAGGTCTCGGCGCGCAGCCGCAACGACGAGTATTTCAGCCAGTTCATGAATATTCTGGGCAAACACTACACGCAGGAGCGATCGGTGGGCTTCTACGCCGGGCAGCTGAACCTGACGCCCAAATACCTGACGACGCTCATCCGCAAGACCAGCGGCCGGACGGCCGTCGAATGGATCGACGACTACGTCGTGCTCGAAGCCAAGAACCTGCTGAAATACTCCACGATGAGCATTCAGGAGATCGCCTATTACCTGAATTTCTCCAACCAGTCGTTCTTCGGCAAATACTTCAAGAGCCATACGGGCATGACGCCTTCGGCCTACCGGATCGGCAGGTAGCCGCCGGCCGGGCATGCCGCCCCTTATCCCCGCGTCCGGTACTGATTCGGCGTGCAGCCGGCATGCCGTCTGAAGAAGCGGACGAAATGCTGCGGATACTGAAATCCCAGTTCGCCGGCCACCTGCCCGATCGTCTTGTCCGGGTCGAGCAGGCTCTCTTTCGCCGCGTCGATCATCTTCAGCTGGATATACTCCTGCGCCGATTTTCCGGTCTCCTTTTTGACCAGATCGCCGAAATAGTTGGGCGAAAGGCATATCTTGTCGGCGAAATAGCGCACCGACGGCAGTCCCTCCCTCGCGGCGACGCCCTCCGAGAGGTAATCGTCCAGCAGTCGTTCGAAACGGGCCAGCGCATCGAGGTTCAGGTCTTCGCGCGTCACGAACTGGCGTTCGTAAAAACGCATGCAATAGTCCAGCAGCAGCTCGATATTGGTGGCGATAAGCCCCTTCGAATGCTTGTCGATGGCGTGCCGCAGCTCCATTTCGATCTTTTTCAGGCAGTCGAGCACGATCGTCCGCTCCTCTTCCGACAGGTGCAGGGCTTCGTTGGCTTCGTAAGAGAAGAAGGTGTATTTCCTGATTTTCCGTCCGAGCGACGTGCCGCGGATGAAATCGGGATGAAACAGCAGTCCGACGGACTTCGTGGGAATACCTTCGATATCGGTATAGCCGACGGTCTGTCCCGGAGCGATGCTGACCACGGTCTGGTCGTCGAAATCATACCCCGTCTTCCCGTAGTTGATTCGGCAGCCCCGCGTCTCCTTGAGGAAAACCGAATAGAATCCCATCGTCATCCGGTAGTTTCCCTGACTTTCGGTCGTGTCGAACCGGACCACGCCCACCAGCGGGTGGCGGGTCTCGAATCCGAAGAGTTTGTTGTAGCGGTCGATCGTGTCGATCTTCAGAATTTCGTCCATACAGCTCGGTTTTTCCATACGCAAAGATAGCGCTTTTTCCCGTACGCGGTGCGGGCGTCGGTGCGAAACAGTAATCGGGGTAACTTTATCCGTAATCGGGGTAGCCGGCTGTCAGACAGCAGATTCGCTTCAGCTCCAAAAACCGTAATCCGGGTAATTTCATCCGTAATCCGGATACCGGCCCGAAGCGTTTCGGCAAGTAATTTTGCAACGTGGAAATCACCGATAAAAAAATATGAAACGGATTCTAATTTTAACGACAACGCTTATTATGACGCACAACATCTCCTCCGCACAAACGGATGCGGACAATTTCTACCGAAGCGATGCGGTAACCGCAGAGAAGGTATCCTTCCCGAACCAGTACAAAATGAAGGTCGGCGCCAACCTCTTCCGGCCCAAGGAGATGAAACCGGGCGAAAAACGTCCCGCAATCATCGTCGGCCACCCGATGGGAGCCGTCAAGGAGCAGGCTGCGAACCTCTATGCGATCAAAATGGCCGAACGCGGATTCGTCACGCTCGCCATCGACCTGTCATTCTGGGGCGACAGCGAGGGAGAGCCGCGCAACACGGTCTCCCCGGAGATATACGCCGAGGATTTCAGCGCGGCGGCGGATTTCCTCGGAACGCGGGAGTTCGTCGAGCGCAGCGGCATCGGCGCAATCGGAATCTGCGGCAGCGGAAGTTTCGCCGTAAGCGCGGCGAAGATCGATCCCCGGCTGAAAGCCGTCGCCACGGTGAGCATGTACGACATGGGCGCAGCCAGCCGCAGCGGACTGAAAAACGCCCTGACACTTGAGCAGCGGAAGCGGATACTGGCCGAAGCGGCGGAACAGCGCTACGCGGAGTTTACGGGCGGGGAAACCGCATACACCGGCGGCACGGCAGACGAGCTGACGGAAAACTCCACCCCGGTCGAGCGGGAATTCTACGCCTTCTACCGCACGCCGCGCGGAGAGTTCACGCCCGAAGGGGCGACGCACCGGACGACCACGCACCCCACGCTCGCAAGCAACGTGAAGTTCATGAACTTCTACCCCTTCAACGACATCGAGACCATCTCGCCGCGTCCGCTGCTCTTCATCGTCGGGGAAAACGCCCATTCGCGCGAATTCAGCGAGGACGCCTTCAGGCGGGCCGCCGAACCGAAAGAGCTGTATGTCGTACCGGGCGCGGGGCACGTGGATCTCTACGACCGCACGGGGCTGATCCCGTTCGACAAGCTGGAGGAGTTTTTTGCAAACAGCCTGAAATAAGACGGAACGACCATGAAAAAACGGCTCGCATACAGTCCGGGAAGACTGGTTGCAATCCTGACCTTCGGCGTCTTCGGCATCATCAACACCGAAATGGGCGTCGTCGGGATTATCCCGCAGATCGCCGAAACTTTCGGGGTAACGGTTCCGCAGGCGGGATGGACGGTGGGCGTCTTCGCGCTCGTCGTCGCCGTCTCGGCCCCGGTGATGCCGCTGTTGTTTTCGGGCACCGACCGCCGGACGGTCATGCTGCTGGCGCTGGGGTTGTTTACGGCGGGCAACATCGTCTCCGCGCTGACCGACAGTTTCGCGGTGCTGCTCGCGGCGCGCGCCCTGCCCGCCTTCCTGCACCCGGCGTATGTGTCGATGGCCTTTTCGACGGCCGCGGCGTCGGTGCGCAGCGAGGAGGCCCCGAAAGCCGTCTCGAAAGTCTTCATCGGCGTCTCGGCGGGCATGGTGCTGGGAGTTCCCGTCACCAGCCTTATCGCCGGGCACGCCTCCTTTTCGGCGGCGATGACGTTCTTCGCCGCGGTGAATGCCGCGACGCTCGCGGCGACGCTTCTCTGCGTACCGCGGCTGCCCGTCGCCCGGCGCATCTCTTACGGGGCGCAGCTGGGCGTGCTGAAAAAAGCCGTGATGCGGCGTTCGCTCATCGCCTTTACGCTGATAAACGGCGCGATGTTCGGATTTTTCAGCTATATGTCCGATTTCCTGAACAGAGTCACGGAAGTCTCCTCCGATACGGCCAGCGCGCTGCTGCTGGTCTACGGCGGCGCGAATATCGCCGGCAACCTCCTTGCAGGGCGGCTGCTCGCCCGCAATGCACGCCGCTGCATGATCGTCCTGCCGGTCCTGCTGTCTGCGGCCTACCTCCTGCTGTTCGCCGCCGGAGCCTACGCCGTCGCTGCGGCAGCGACAATTCTCGCGCTCGGCATTCTGGCAGGCATGGCCAGCAACACCGGACAATACATGATCTCCGACGCCGCGCCCGAAGCGCCCGATTTCGCCAACGGGCTGTTCCTGACCTCGGCCAATCTGGGCACGACCGTCGGCACGGCTCTTTGCGGGCTGTTCATCGCCGGGTTCGGCACGCGCAGCTCGCTGCTGGGCGCACTGCTCTTTTCCGCCGCAGGCATCGGATCGGTCATCGCCCGGAACCGAACCGGAAAATTAAAAGCCGCAACGCCATGAAACGCATATTCATTCTCAGCATGACGCTCTTCGCCCTCTCCGCTTCATCCGCATTGACGGCCTGCAATCCGGACGACGGCACGGCGAATCCCGGCACGGCGACTCCGGCGCCGAATCCCCGGCCTGACCCGGCGCCGGACCCAGACCCGAATCCGGACCCCGATCCTTCGACCGGCAGCCGGATGCGCATTTCCATCGGTTCGGCCGCATTCACGGTCAAGTTCGAAGACAACGCCGCGGCACGGGCTTTCAAGGCCCTGCTCCCGATGACGGCGACCATGAACGACCTGAACCGCAACGAAAAGTATTGCGACCTGCCGCAAAATCTCCCAACCGCGGCATACGCTCCCGGCGCTATCCGCGCCGGAGATATTATGCTCTACGGCGCAAGGACGCTGGTACTGTTCTACAAGTCGTTCCCGACTTCGTACAGCTACACCCGGATCGGAAGCGTGGACGATCCCGACGGACTCGAAAGCGCATTGGGAGCCGGAAACGTCCGGATCGCATTCGAACCGCTCCGCTAAACGGCGGAATCAAAAATCGGGACTGGCTGTAATACAACCGGTCCCGATCGTCTATTCGCAGAAAGAGGGCATCAGCCGATGCGGACCTTCTCCCGGAAATGAATGCGGTCGGACGAGCTGCCCACCTGCACCTCGAACTCGCCCGGTTCGAGGACGCGCTCCATGCGTTCGTTCGTGAACATGAGTTCGCTGAAGGGCACCTCCAGCCGGACGGTAACTTTCTCGCCGGCCCTGACCGGAACCTTCTCAAAGGCCTTGAGCTGCCGGACGGGCGTGGCAACGGAACTGATCATGTCGCGCACATAAAGCTGCACCACCTCTTTGCCGTCACGCGGTCCGCAATTCTCGACCTCGACCTCGGCGACGATCCGCTCTCCTTCGGTCCGGACACGGCAGTTGCCGTATTTGTACTCGGTGTAGCTCAAACCGTAGCCGAAACTCCACAAGGCATAGGGTTTCTCGAAAATGTAGTGCAGAGCAGGCTCCTCGTACGAGCCGCCGCGGTCGTTGCCGAACTCCCGGTCGGTAGGATAATAATTGTAATAGCAGGGGCTGTTTCCCGTCGATCGGGGGAAGGAGACGTTCAGACGGCCCGAAGGATTGACATTGCCTACGAGGATGTCGGCCGCGGAGTTGCCCTGCTGCTCTCCGGCATACCATTGCACGAGCAAGGCATCGGCATTCTCCTTGACCCACGGCATGGCCAGCGGCTTGCCGGCGATGAAGACCACGACAAGCGGTTTGCCCGTAGCCTTCACGGCCTTGAGCAGATCGAGCTGGCGACCCGGAAGTTCGAGCGACGAAAGGTCGAAGCCTTCGCCCGCCGTCGATTTGCGCGGACCGCGGCCCAAGTAGGTCGAACGCGTGCCGACGGCCACGATCGCCAGATCGCTCTGCTCGACAGCGGCGACGGCTTCGGCGATGCGGCTGCCGTCCTGACTCCACCAGTCGCACCCATCGGCATGGCGCAGCGCGACGGCGTCGCCCAGCACGTTTTTCAGTCCCTGATAGAGCGTCACGCCCTCTTCGGTGTCGGGACGCACCCAGCTGTAGTCGCCGTAGACGGTCTGGTCGCTGTTCGGGCCGACCACGGCGATCGACTTGTATTTTTTGAGGTCCAGCGGCAGAATGCCGTTGTTCTCAAGCAACACGGCGCTCTCGTCGGCGACCTCCTTGGCCAAAGCCACATGGTCCGCACAGCGCACGACACGCTCCACCTCTTCGGCATCGCCGTAAGGTTCGTCGAAAATGCCGAGGGCGAACTTCACATAGAGCATGCGGCGCACGGCCGTGTCGATGTATTCCATATCGATTTTTCCCGCTTCGACCTGCTCTTCGAGCGTCTGGTAGGCCGAATCCACATTGAGGTCGATGCCCGCCATGAGCGACTGACGCGCCGCGTCGGCACTCGTCTCCACGGCGTAGTGGAAAGTCTTGAGCCGGTCGACCGAACCCCAGTCCGAATAGACGAACCCGCGGAATCCCAGCTCTCCGCGCAGAATATCGGTCATGTAGTAGCGCGAACCCGATACGGGCACGCCGTCGAAGGCGCTGTAACAGCTCATCACCGCCAGCGGGTCGGTCTCGGCGATCACGCGGGCGAAGGGATAGAGGTAGAGGTTGCGCAATTCGCGCTCACCGCCGCTCACCTGAGCGCAGTTCAATCCGCCCGTAGGCGTTCCGTGCGCCACGAAGTGTTTGGGCATGCAGGAGATGCGGTGTTTCTGGTATCCCCTGACGAACCCGATACCCATTTCGGCGATCAGATAGGGGTCCTCGCCGAAGGTCTCCTCGATACGGCCCCAGCGCAGTTCGCGGGCGATATCGAGCACGGGCGAGAGGATCTGGTGAAGCCCCATGGCCGCAGCCTCGCGGCCGCAGGCATCGGTCATGCGTTCGATCAGCGCCGGGTTGAACGTACTGCCCTGCGCAATGGAGTGCGGAAAGAGCGTGGCACCGTTCTGGAGCACCCCCTGAATGCCCTCGACGCAGGTCAGCGCGGGAATTCCGAGACGCGTCTTGGTAAACATATACTCCTGCAGCTCGCCGATAATACGCTGGCATTCGGCTGCGTCGTGCCCCATTTCATGGACGGTTCCGGCACTCTCGCCGTGGAAACGGTCTTCAAGCTCACCCAGCTTGCCGGCTTCGCGGTTCTGAAGCTGAAGCACCTTTTCATGCAGGGTCATCCGCGCGAGCAGATCTTCGACACGCCGTTCTATCGGCGCCTTTCTGTTTTTATAAAGAGGTTGTTTTGCAGCTGCCGCGCCGCCCAGACAGCAAACAGCCGCCAGAGAGAGAAGGATTTTTTTCATTACGGTTTAAGTTTACGGTTATTCCGAATTTCGCATGGTACAAAATTAGCCGGATCGAACGTATAAATTTAATACGTTTGCGGCTAATAGTTGCACAAATGATGCAGTCCGCCGAATCCGGACCGCAGATCTCCGCGGCGCAAACGGCCGGCGGTCCGAAAGCCGTGACAGGGGAATCCGACGGCAGCCGAGACGCGCCGGAAAGGCCCTCCGGAACGATTCCGGCGAGGGCCGTTGCATCAAAAATACTATAAATATCGGCAAATGTTCTATTTCGACACACCCGGAAAGTCTAATTTTGTATTGCCGGAAAAAACCCGGCGCAACCCCAATTAACCAAAAGCCAACTTAAACCCAAACAGCATGAACAATTCTACGCTTCAAATGACACGGCGTTTGTTATGCCATCATCTGTTGCTCACGGGATTACTGCTCGCTTCAGCAATCTGTCCGACAACAGCTGCGGAAAACAAGGGGGGGGGAAATGCCGATGCGGCATCCGCCCAATCCACCCGGCAGTCCGCAGTTATCGAAGGTGTGATCAAGGACGCCGACGGCGCGCCCATCGTCGGCGCGACGGTCGCCGTCAAAGGATCGGCGATCGGAGCACTGACCGATGCCGGCGGACACTACATTCTTAACAACGTCCCCGCAGGCAGTATTCTTTCCGTTTCCTACGTCGGAATGAAACCGCAGGAGATCACCGTCGGCAACGCGGCCCGTCAGACGATCAACGTAAAGATGGAGATGGACGCCATCGACGAGGTCGTGGTCGTCGCCTTCGGCACCCAGAAAAAGGAGAGCATCGTCTCCTCGATCGAAACCATCAATCCCAAGGAGCTGAAAGTTCCGTCAAGCAACCTCACGACCGCCCTCGCCGGCCGCATGTCGGGAGTGATCGCCTATCAGCGCAGCGGAGAGCCGGGCGCCGACGGCGCCGACTTCTTTATCCGCGGCGTCACTTCGTTCGGATACAAGGTGGACCCCCTGATCCTGATCGACGGCATCGAGAGCACAAAAACGGACCTCTCCCGGCTCCAGCCCGACGACATCGCCGCCTTTTCGATCCTCAAGGACGCCACCGCAACGGCCCTCTACGGCGCCAGAGGCGCCAACGGCGTAATTCAGGTCTCGACCAAGACCGGAGAGGTCGGAGCTGCCCGCATCTCGCTCCGCTTCGAGAACTCCTTCTCGATGAACAACAAGGACATCGAGCTGGCGGACCCCGTCACCTTCATGAAACTGGCCAACGAAGCGGCGCGCACGCGCAATCCGCTGGCTCCGCTGGAATACTCGCAGGAAAAGATCGACCGCACGGCCCGCGGCGACGATCCCTATCTCTACCCGGCCAACGACTGGTACTCGATGCTGATGAAGAAGGTGACCACGAACCAGCGGCTGAACATGAACATCAGCGGCGGCGGCAACGTGGCCCGCTACTACATCGCCGGTACGCTCAACATGGACAACGGCAACCTGAAAGTGGACAAACGCAACAACTTCAACAGCAACATCAACCTGAAAACGTATCAGGTGCGTTCGAACATCAACATCAACCTCTCGAAAAGCACCGAAGGCATCGTCCGCATGTCGGGAACGTTCGACGACTACCGGGGACCGCTCAAGAGCGGACAGGAGACCTACGAGATGATCATGAAATCGAATCCCGTACTCTTCCCCGCCTACTATCCCTCGTCGCTGATGCCGACGACCAAACACATCCTCTTCGGCAACGCGATGCGCGGCTCCGGCGGCGGGGCGGCCTACACCAACCCCTACGCCGAACTCGTCAAGGGATACAAGGATTACGGCCGTTCGACGCTCGACATCCAGCTCGAACTGAAGCAGGACTTCGACTTCCTCGTAAAGGGGCTCAAGGCACGGGTGCTGTTCAACACGTCGCGCTACTCCTACTTCGAGGTTTCGCGCAATTACAACCCCTATTATTATAATGTAAGTTCGTACGACAAAACCACGGGCGACTACACGCTCATGCTGCTCAACGGCAACGACAACCCCACCGAATACCTCAACTACAACGAAGGCGGGAAAGACATCAACTACCGGACCTACATCGAAGCCGCCATGGAGTACAACCGCACCTTCGGCAAACACTCCCTGAGCGGCCTGCTGGTCTACCAGAACAGCAATCAGGTCAAGGCCAACCAAGGCGACCTGCAAAAATCGCTGCCGTACCGCAATCAGGGACTTTCGGGCCGCTTCACCTACGGATTCGACGGCCGCTACCTCGCGGAGTTCAACTTCGGATACAACGGTTCGGAGCGCTTCCACCGCAAGGAACGCTACGGCTTCTTCCCGGCCATGGGTCTGGCATGGATGGTCTCCAACGAACCCTTCTGGGGACGCCTGAAAGAGACCGTCGACACATTCAAGATCAAAGCGACCTACGGCGTGGTGGGCAACGACGCCATCGGCAGCGACGACGACCGCTTCTTCTACCTTTCGAACGTCGACATGAACAACGGCGACAAGGCCTATTGGTTCGGCGAAGAGATGGGATACGGGTTCAACGGCGTCGCCATCAAGCGCTACGCCAACAACGACATCACATGGGAACGCGCCTACAAACTGAATGCGGGTTTCGAGATGAGTCTCTGGAACTGCATCCGGATCGAGGCCGACTACTTCCGCGAGAAGCGCACGAACATCCTCATGGAGCGCGCCTCGATCCCGTCGAGCATGGGTCTGAGCGCCGCCGTGCGCGCCAATGTGGGCAAGGCCCGGAGCCACGGCGTCGACGCTTCGCTGGACGTCAACAAGGCCTTCGCCTCAGGATGGTGGGTGCAGGGACGCATGAACTTCACCTATGCGACCAGCGAATATCTCGAATACGAAGAACCCGAATACAACGAAAAGTACAAATCGCGCATCGGCAATTCGCTCCGACAGTGGTACGGCCTGATCGCCGAACGTCTGTTCATCGACGAAGCCGACGTAGCCAACTCGCCCACGCAGACTTTCGGCACCTACGGACCGGGCGACATCAAATATGTGGACGTGAACCAAGACGGACAGATCACCGACCTCGACGAAGTGCCGCTGGGACACCCCAACGTGCCGGAGATCGTCTACGGATTCGGTTTCTCGTTCGGCAAGAAGGGCTTCGACCTCTCGGCCTTCTTCCAAGGATCGGCCCGCTCGTCGTTCTGGATCTACGCCGACAACACCTCGCCTTTCTACAACGACCAGCCGCTGCTGAAAGCCTACGCAGACGACCACTGGGACGAGAACAACCGGAACATCTACGCCCTCTGGCCGCGTCTGAGTCTCGACAAGAGCGAGAACAACACCAAGACCAACTCGTGGTTCATGCGCAACGGAGCATTCCTGCGTCTGAAATCGGTCGAGATAGGCTATACCTTCCGCAACGGCATAAAGAAAGCCGGATTCGACTCCTTACGCCTCTACCTGAGCGGCACGAACCTGCTTACGATAAGCGGATTCGACCTTTGGGACATCGAGATGGGCGGCAACGGACTCGGTTATCCCATTCAGCGCACCTACAATATCGGCGTGCAGCTTAACTTCTAAAACCGACAACCATGAAAAAACAGCTAATCAACCTGCTCTGCATAGCCGGCATAGCCTTCGGAAGCGCTTCCTGCGACTTCCTCGACGTCGTACCCGACAATGTGGCGACCATCGAAAATGCGTTCGCCAACGAACTCGAAGCGCGCAAATACCTCGCCACGATCTACTCCTACCTGCCCCACCACGACAAGTTCAACAACAACATCGCACTCATGGGCAGCGACGAAATCACCTCATGGCACATCCTCACGCTCGACAACCAGATCACCCCGATCCGGCTGGTCACCGGCGACCAGAACCGCAACTCCCCGATCCTGAGCTACTGGAGCGGCGACAACAACGGACGCAACTACCATGAGGCGATCCACGACTGCAACGTATTCATCGAGAACGTCTCGGACGAAAGCAAGATCTACGACCTGACGCCCAGCGACCGCCGCCGCTGGCTCGGCGAAGCCTATTTCCTGAAGGCCTACTACACCTTCTACATGATGCGCATGTACGGACCGGTAATCCTCATGCGCGAAAACCTGCCCGTAGACGCTCCGACCGAGATCGTGCGGCAGAAGCGCGTTCCTTTCGACGAATGCGTGGAATACGTATCCGAACTGCTCGACATGGCCGCAGAACGGCTTCCCGACAAAATCATCAACACGGCCGACGAGCTGGGCCGCCCGACACGCCCCGCCGCCCTCGCACTGAAAGCAAGGGTGCTGGTAACTGCCGCCAGCCCGCTTTTCAACGGTAACCCCGACTACGCGAACTTCGTCGATCACGACGGCGTACACCTGATGAGCACCGAACGTTCCCAAGAGAAATGGGAAGCGGCGGCCGCCGCCTGCGACTCGGCGGTGGTAGCCTGTCACAAGGCCGGCATCGAGCTTTACGAATTCACCGACTCCGAAAACATTTCGGACGTAACGCGCCGCAAGCTCTCGATCAACAACGCCGCGACCCTCCGCTGGAACAAGGAGCTGATCTGGGGACTCTCGTCCCGCAACGACGAGGGGCTGCAGGCCGACTGCATGGCGCGTCTCGATCCGAACGATCCGACCAACATCTGGGGAGGACGCGATCTGGGCAATCCGACCGTCGAAATAGGAAACCTCTACTACACCCGCAACGGCATACCCATCGACGAAGACAAGACATGGCACTACAACACGCGCGACGAACTGCGCACGGCCACGACGGAGGAGCGCTACGACCTGATCAGCGATTATACGATCTCGGCCGCGCATTTCGACCGCGAACCCCGCTTCTACGCACACCTCGCCTTCGACGGTTCGATCTGGTGGCTGAAGAACGGTCCGAGCGATTCGGACGAGAACACATGGACCGTAAAGGCCCGCGTAGGCGGCGGACAGTCGCGTCTGGGCGCCTACAACTACTCGGTGACGGGTTACTGGTGCAAAAAACTCGTCAACTACAAGTTCAAGCTCACCACGGGCGGCAGCGGCTTCACGGCGGAACGCTATCCGTGGCCCGAACTCCGGCTTGCAGACCTCTACCTGCTTTACGCCGAAGCGCTCAACGAATGCGACAAGGGCGAGGACGCCATCTACTGGCTCGACAAAGTCCGCGAGCGCGCCGGCCTGAAGGGCGTGAAAGAGTCGTGGGACACCTACGCCACCACGAAGAAATACGCCACCCAGACAGGGCTGCGCGAAATCATCCACCGCGAGAGAACCCTCGAAATGATGTTCGAAGGATCGCGCTTCTGGGACCTGCGCCGCTGGAAGGAGGCCGAAAAACAACTTAACAACAAACCGCTGAGCGGCTGGGCCATCGATCAGGAAAGCCCCGAAGGCTACTATAACCGGCAGACGCTCTACACGCAGCATTTCATCGCCCCGCGCGACTATCTCTGGCCGATCAAGGAGCAGGACATCATCGTCAACCCGAACCTCGTACAGAACCCCGGCTGGTAAACCTGAAAAAAAGATACAGATATGAAACTTCATAAACTGATTTTGTGCGGCATGCTGCTCACGTTGTGGAGCGGCTGCATCAAATCGACGGTCGAACCGATCGAAAACGACGGCTCCGCACCCGGACCGCTGACCGACGTTACGTGGAAGGCGATTCCCGGCGGCGCCGAGATCTCCTACGAACTTCCCAAGGACAACGACCTGCTCTACGCGCGGGCGTCGTTCACCACCAAATCCGGAATCCGGCGCGAATTCAAGGCGTCGATCTACACCAACACGCTCCGCATCGAGGGCATCGGCGATACGGACACCTACAACGTACTGCTCGAAGCCGTGGACCGCAGCGAAAACCATTCGGCACCGGTTTATATCGACATCACACCCGACACGCCCCCCGTCGTGCAGGCTTTCGAATCGCTCGACGTCACAGAGGATTTCGGCGGCATCACCGTCTCCTTCACCAACGAGACGAAAGCCGACCTCGTCTTAGAGGTGCTGACGGCCAACGAAGAGAACGTGATGACCGTCGTCGAGACCTTCTACACGGCTCTTCCGGCCGCCACGTTCTCGGTGCGCGGCTACGAGGACGTTCCGCGCGAATTCCGGATCCGCGTACGCGACAAGTACGACAACTACTCGGAAACATTCGTCGGAACCTACACGCCGGTTTACGAGAAGCTGCTCGACAAGAGCCTCTTCCGCGAACTGATACTGCCCGGCGACGCCGATTGCAACGCATGGAGCTGCAAGATGGAATACATCTGGGACGGCCGGATCGTAGCCGACTCGGACGGCCGGACGGGCTGCCACACCGGTTCGGACGGTTCGCGCGTACCGAAATACTTCACCTTCGACATGGGTGTCAAAGCCAAACTGAGCCGGTTCCAGCTCTGGCAGCTGCAGGACGACAAGCACTGGTACAACGACGTTTCGCCGCGCAATTACCAAATATGGGGCTGCGCCGGCACGCCGCCTGCCGACGGTTCGTGGGACGACTGGGTGCTGCTGGCCGAGGTCGAGAACGTCAAGCCGTCGGGCTATCCCGTAGGCGTACTCTCCGAGGACGACCGCATCGCCGGTCGCAACGGCGACAGCGGCAATTTTTCGAGCGACCTTCCCGCCGTGCGCTACATCCGCATCCGCTGCCTGAAAAACTGGTCGGGCAATACGAACATGACCTTTACCGAAATCTCGTTCTGGGGCGACGACAAAGTGCAACAATAACCTAAAACCGAACCTACGCTATGAAACTTACACAATACATCAGTCTGCTTCTGCTCACGGGCGCCGCAGCCTCGGTAGTCTCGTGTACCGAAATGGACGACTACCTGCGCTTTACCGAGGGCGTTTCAAGCACCTACACGGGCAAGCTCGACTCGGCTGTTTTCCTCGCGGGCAACGGACGGCTGCTCTTCCACGGCGAGCTTTCCTCCGACCCGAAAGTCAGCCGCATCGGTCTTTACTGGAACGTCGGCACCAAGCAGGACAGCCTCTCGATAGAGGTCGATTACGCCAAGGACAAAATCGTCGAGCAGGAGATAGCGCTCGGCGAAGGGAGCTATAACTTCCAGATATACACCTACGACAGTGCCGGCAACCACTCGATCCCGATGACCCGTTCGGGCAACTCCTACGGGGCGAACTACCTCGAAGGACTCTACAACCGTGTGGTGAAGTCCTGCGCACTCGACGGCGAGGACATCGCCATCGAGTGGTACAGCGGATCGGAGAACTCGCCCTACACGGTCGTGACCTACACCGGAGCCGACGGCAAGCCCGTCGAGGTGCAGGTCGGCCCCAAGGAGGAGCAGACGCGTCTGCCGCAGGTGCGCGAGAACCAGTTCAAAGTCCAGAGCGTCTATCTGCCCGAAGAAAACGCCATCGACCTCTTCCGCCCCGAAGCGAAACTCTATTTCGTAAGCGACATCACCTCGCTCTACCTGAAGAACGCCGGCCCGAACATCCAAGGCGCCGAGAAGCCCGACGGCAGCCCGTGGGGCGTACCGAAGGACTGGAACATTACGCCGAATCTCCGCAATCAAGTAAACAACACCGTCGGCGGCTGGAAGGACGAGCAGTACGAACAGTACAAGGGTCTCATCCACTTCGAGTCGCAGGATTGGGGCGGCCCCGGATTCGAGAACGGCAAGGTATGGCAGACCCCGACGCTGCAGCCCGGAACCTACGAATTCACGGTCTTCTACCTGCGCGGCAACACGGCGGACGATCAGTACATCCATCTGGCCGCGGCCTTGGGCAGCGAGCTTCCCGACCGCGCCGACATGGAGACGAGGGCGCTCGCGTGGAAACACCTGCTGCCGTCGGATCAGGGCAGGGAGAACAGCATCCGCTTCACCGTGACGCAAGCCGGCCCGGTATCGCTGGGTCTGGTGGTCACGATCAGCCGCGACAGCCAGTATCTCCAGTTCCCCTATTTCAAACTGAGCCAAATTCCCGAAGAAGAGTAACCTGCCATATGCGGCGGACCGTCCGGCGCGGCGGTCCGCCCATACAAAACCCGTAAACACTTTATAACAGATGAAAATCAACAATCTTGCCCGTGGATTTCTGTTCGCCGCATCTCTTTGCGGCAGCATGACGCTCCACGCCCAGACATGGTCGCTCAACAGCGACAACCCGGCCGTCAAATGGTACGTCGCACCGGCCGGCGCAGCCTACGGATCGCCCGACACCGCACCGCCGGCCCCCGAAGAGCGCCTCGAATGGACCGAAGCGACCGTTCCGGGGACCGTATTCGCCGCCTACGTCGATGCCGGCAAGGAGAAGGACCCCAATTTCGGCGACAACATCCATCAGGTAGACCGTTCGAAATACGACCGTGAATATTGGTACCGCACCGAATTCGAAGTGCCCGCCGAGCTGGACAAGGAGCTGCTTTGGCTCAATTTCCGCGGCATCAACCGCAAAGGCACGATCTTCCTGAACGGCACCCGTCTGGGAGAGCTGGACGGATTCATGCACCGCGGCCGGTTCGACGTCACGAAGATCGTTCGCCGCAGCGGTAAAAACACGCTGGCCGTACTGGTCGACATTCCGCGCGGATCGCTGGGCAACAACGCCTCGCCGACCTACATCTGCAGCGCCGGATGGGATTGGATGCCCTACGTGCCGGGCCTCAACTCAGGCATCACGGACAAGGTGTATCTTTCGACGAGCAACGCATTGACGCTCGCCGATCCATGGATCCGCAGCGAACTGCCCTCGACGGCCCGTGCCGACGTCAGCATCCGGCTGGGAGTGCGCAACGACTCGGAACGATACGCTTCGGGCGAGGTGAGCGGCGTGATCATGCCGGGCGATATCCGGTTCTCGACCCGTGTCAACGTCGAGCCCGGACGCACTGCCGAGGTGCGTTTCGACAAAAGCGAATGCCCGGCGCTCTCGATCGACGATCCGCTCCTGTGGTGGCCCAACGGCTACGGCGAACCCAACCTCTACACCTGCGACCTGACCGTCGAGATCGACGGCAAACCCTCCGACACGCAGCGGATAACCTTCGGTCTGAAAAAATACGACTACGACACCAAGGACGGCGTGTTCCACCTCTGGATCAACGACCGCCGCATCTTCGTCAAAGGTGCGAACTGGGGGCTTTCGGAGTACATGCTCCGCTGCCGCGGCGAGGAATACTTCACCAAGGTAAGACTGCACAAAGAGATGAATTTCAACATGATCCGCAACTGGCTGGGCACCACCACCGACGAGGAGTTCTACGAAGCCTGCGACAAGTACGGCATCATGGTATGGGACGATTTCTGGCTCAATTCGAACCCGATTCTTCCCGACGACATCCACGCCTTCAACTACAACGCCGTCGAAAAGATCAAGCGGCTGCGCAACCACCCGTCGATCGCCGTCTGGTGCGGCAACAACGAAGGCTGGCCCGAACCGCCGCTGGACACCTACCTGTGCGAAAATGTCCGGGTCTTCGACGGCGGCGAACGCTACTACCAGTCCAATTCGCACGAAGGACATCTTTCGGGCAGCGGTCCGTGGGGAGCCTACGACCCGCGCTATTACTTCACCTACTACCCCTATCCCTACAACAAGGTCGGCACGCCCGGCTGGGGTTTCCGCACCGAGATCGGCACGGCGGTATTCGTCAACGCCGAGAGCTTCCGCAAGTTCATCCCCGAAGACAAACTCTGGCCCCGCAACGAGATGTGGAACCTCCACTATTTCGGTCAGCAGGCCTTCAACGGACTGCCCGACCAGTACGAACGGATGCTCAACGAGCGTTACGGCAAGGCTGCGGACATCGACGACTTCTGTCGGAAGGCCCAGCTGCTGAACATCGAGTCGAACCAAGCCCTCTACGAAGGATGGCTCGACCACATGTGGGAGGACGCCTCCGGCATCATGACATGGATGGGACAGTCGGCCTACCCCTCGCTGGTATGGCAGACCTATGATTACTATTACGACCTGACGGGCGCTTACTGGGGCTGCAAACGCGCCTGCGAACCGCTGCACATCCTCTGGAACCCGGTAACCAACGACGTCAAAATCACCAACACCACCTCGCAGACTTACGAGGGACTCACGGCAACGGCCGAGGTGTTCAACACCGACGGCAGGCGCGTGGACGCGCTGACAGGTACGGCGACCGTAAATTCGGCCCCGAACACCGCACTGCGCTGTTTCACGATCCCCTTCTACAAGAATGTCGAGAATATCGCCCGCGGCAAGCGCGTCGTGGCGTCGTCGACCGACGCCGGCAGCCCCGAAGAGATCGTCGACGGCTCGGAGTTCACCCGCTGGGGCAGCCGCTATAGCGACCACGAATGGATTTACATAGATCTGGGAAGCCGTATGAACGTCTACGGCGTGGGCCTCAACTGGGAGAACGCCTTCGGCAAGGAGTTCAAGATACAGATTTCCGACGATGCCGAGCACTGGACCGACGCGGCGCACGAGCGCACGGGCAAGGCCGGCAAGCAGGACATCTTCTTCGACGACGTGAAAGGCCGTTACGTGAAGGTGCAGGGCATCCGCCGCGGCACGGGTTACGGCTACTCGCTCTACGAGATGAAAGTCTACGGCGGCGAGGAGCATCAGGCCGGGCTGAGCGACGTGCACCTGATCCGGCTCACGCTCCGCGACGCCGAAGGCAGGGTCGTCGACCGCAACACCTACTGGCGCGGACTGAAACGCACCGACTTCACGGCGCTCAACACCCTGCCGGCACCCAGTCTGAAGGTGCAGCAGAAGGGCCGCACCGAAGGCGGCAAATACATGGCCGAAGTGAAGGTCACGAACCTCGCCTCGTCCCCGGCCGTATCGTTCGCAACTTGGGTGCAGCTCCGCCATCCCCGGAGCGGCGAACGCATCCTTCCCGCGCTCTACGACGACAACTATTTCATGCTGCTTCCCGGTGAGACGCAGACCGTCCATGTCGAATTCGACAAGGAGCTGCTCGGCGACGCCGCGCAGCCCGTCGTAAGCGTCACACCCTACAACGACGGACGCTAAAGGCACCGAACCGTTTCCGCTACGGGCTCTGCACTTCCCATGGAGCGCAGGGCCCGTTTTTACCTCTTCCGACGAAGAGGAGAGCACATAATTCGCTATCTTTGCAAAGAGTCACCGACCCGCCATGAAAAAACTACTGCTACTGGGCGCCCTGCTCTGCACGGCCTGCCTTGCCGCCCAAGCGCGCAACCGCTACTTCACGCACCTGACACTCGACGACGGCCTTTCGCACAACCACATCAAAGCCATCGTGCAGGACAGCTACGGCTTCATCTGGATCGGAACCAAAAACGGACTGAACCGTTACGACGGCTCTTCGATCCGTATTTTCCAATGCTTCGACCCGGCGACCGGGCACGGCGACTCGAATATCTCGTCACTCTACGAAGATACGGAACGCCGTCTTTGGTGCGGCACCGACCGGGGCATCTACATTTACACGCCCCTGACCGAACGTTTCGAGGAGTTCACCCACACGACGGAGGAGGGCACCGCCATCACGAACTGGGTCGCCGCCATCGAAAGCGACCCTTCGGGCGCCGTTTGGGCTGTGGTTCCGAACCAAGGACTCTTCTGCTGGCGCAACGGACAGCTCCGGACCTATCCGGTTCCCGGCCCCCAATGCCTCTGCATACGCCGCAACGGACAGGTCTGGGTCGGCACCTACGCCGACGGACTCTACCGCTACAATGCCGCGGAGGATCGTTTCGACGGCTTCCACACCGACCGCGACGGCCGCACGCTCCGCGGCGAATACGTCTTCGCCTTGTGCGAGCACGGCTCATCGCTGGCCATCGCCGTTCACGACGGACAACTCAAGCGGCTCGACCTGAAAACGATGACGCTCAGCGTCATCGACGCTCCCGAAGTGCACGGCACGATGCTGCGCGACGTCGAGAGCTACGACGACGAACTGTGGGTCACCACCCACGAAGGGGTCTTCGTCATCGACGACCGTACGGGCCGCACGACCCATTTCCGCGAGGAGATGCTCAATCCCTACAGCCTTTCGGACAAGAGCTGCAGCGTGCTCTGCCGTGACCGGGAAGGGGGCATCTGGGTCGGCACACTGCTCGGAGGCGTGAATTACTGCGCCAACCTGAATTTCGTCTTCGACAAATACATCCCCTACGACCGGGAACACGCGGTGCTCTGCAAAAAGATCAGGTCGCTGACCGAAGGCCCCGACGGCCGCATCTGGATCGGGACCGAGGACGAGGGAGTCTGCGTCTTCGATCCCGCGACGGGCGAGTTCCGCACCGTCGATTACACGTTTACGCGGCGGCAGCGGCTGCTGAACACCCTCGGCACGATGGCCGACGGCGCCCAGCTCTGGATCGGCTTTTTCAAACACGGCATCGGGCGGCTCGACATGCGCACAGGGAAGCTCACGCACTACGACGCCGCCTCTCTCGGCATCGGCGAGTCGAGCATCTACTCGTTCTGCAAGGACTCGCAGGGCAACCTCTGGATCGGCTCCGGTCAGGGGGTCTATGTCCGGCGCTTCGGGAAGGCCCGATTCGAACAGATCGACTTTCTGAGCACCTTCTGGGCCTTCGACATCACGGAAGACTCGCGCGGAAACCTTTGGTTCGCCTCGCTGGGCGGCGGATTGTGCCGGTACGAACCGGCCAGCGGCGAACGCCGCTTTTTCGCCCATGAAGAAGGGAATCCCGCATCGCTGAGTTCCAATGCGGTGAGCAACGTCTGCGAAGACCGGCACGGAACGCTCTGGTTTTCGACCGACCGCGGCGGTTTGTGCCGTTACGATTACGACACGGACGCCTTCCGCAGCTACTCGCTCGGCGAGGGAATGCCCGACAACGTCACCTACCGGGTTCTCGAAGACAGCGAAGGAATGCTTTGGCTCGGCACCAACTACGGGCTGGTGCGGTTCAATCCCGAAACCGAAAAAATCCGCACCTACACACGCCACAACGGCCTGCTTGGCAACCAGTTCAACTACCACGCCGCCCTGCGCGGCCGCGACGGGAAATTCTGGTTCGGCGGATTCGACGGCATCGTCGGTTTCGATCCCTCACAACACCATTTCTCGCCCAAGCCCGAACCGGCCCTCTACATCACGGGACTGAGTATCAACAACGAGGAGCAGAGCGTCGGGGGAGAGGGATCGCCCCTCGACCGGAGTCCGCTCTTCACCGACCGCATCACCCTCGCACACAACCAATCGAACATCAGTCTCCGTTTTGCCGGCACCAGTTTCTCGCAAACCGGCTCGATCGACTACTACTATGCACTCGAACCGGTAGACACGGAGTGGATCGCCGCCGACCGGTCACGTCCGATCTCCTTCGCCCAGCTTCAGCCGGGCAACTACACGTTCCGCATCCGGGCCGTCAACCGCAACGGCGGCTGGCAAAGCGCGGAACGGTCGCTGAAGATCGTCATCCGCCCTCCGTGGTGGGGCACGGGGCTGGCCAAGATCGCCTACCTGCTCATCGTCGCCGGAGGCGCCGCCGCCGGATTCCGTTACTACCTGCGACGCAAACGCAAGCAGATACTCGAACAGCAGCGGCTGTTCGAGGCCGAGAAGGAGAAGGAGCTGTACGGAGCCAAAATCGACTTCTTCACCGAAATCGCCCACGAGGTCCGGACGCCCCTGACGCTCATCAAGGGGCCGCTGGAGGACATCATGGAGATGAACGCCGACCCGAAGCTGGAGAAGAACCTGCATGTCATCCACAAAAACACACAACGCCTGCTGGAGCTGATCCGCCAGCTGCTCGACTTCCGCAACGTCGATTCGAACAAGATGCGGCTCGACTTCGTGCGTTTCGACATTCCGATGCAGCTGCAGTGCATCGTCGAGCGTTTCGAGCCGACCATCGAGAAACGGGGGCTTCGCCTGACGCTCCGCCCCGGCGAAGGCTCGTTCCAAGCCGCAGCCGACCGCGAGGCGCTGACCAAGATCGTGAGCAACCTGCTGAACAACGCGCTGAAGTACGCCGAACACGAAATCGAGGTGGCGCTCGAACACAACGGCGAAACCTTCTCGGTCCGCGTGACGAGCGACGGCGAGAAGATACCCATACACCTGAGCGAAAAGATTTTCGAACCCTTTTTCCGCATCGACCGCACGGGGCAGGCTCCCGGAGCCGGCATCGGACTGCCGATGGCCCGCTCCTTGGCCCAGCTGCACAAGGGGCATCTGTTCCTCGACACGGCGGCTCCGGGCAATTCGTTCGTGCTGACCCTCCCGCTCGTACAAGAGCAATACATCAATCTTCAGGAACAGGCGGAAACGCTCGCGGAACTCCCCGGCGAAGAGACCGAAATGCTGCTGGCCGACCCGCAGGAGCCGACCGAGACCGCCTCGTCGGAACAGGACTATTCGGTACTGCTCGTCGAGGACAACGCCGCCATACAGCAGTATCTCGCCGGCCGCCTGCGCAGGGAATGCGTGGTGCTGACCGCCTCCAACGGCGCCGAAGCCCTCGAAATCCTGCACAATCAGGCCGTAGACCTCGTGGTCTCGGACATCATGATGCCCGGCATGGACGGCATGGAGCTGTGCCGCACGATGAAACGGGAGGAGAACCTGCACTCCATCCCGCTGGTCTTCCTTACGGCCAAGAACGACATGACGGCCAAGATCGAAGGGCTGCACATCGGCGCCGAAGCCTTCATCGAAAAGCCCTTTTCGTTCAGCTATCTGCGTGCCCTGATCTTCTCGATCATGGACAACCGCCGCAAGGAGCGGGAAGCCTTCATCAAACGCCCCTTCGTACCGGTTCACAACATACGCATGTCGAAGGCCGACGAGGAGTTCATCAACAGGATCATCGCGCTCATCGAAGAACACATGACCAACGAACAGCTGAACGTCGAATGGCTGTCGGAAGCGCTGCACATAAACCGTTCGAGCCTGCTGCGCAAGGTCAAGAACATCACCAACCTCTCGGTGGTGGACTTCATCCGCCTGATACGTCTGAAAAAAGCGGCCCGCATGCTGCAGGACGGGAAACACAAGATCAACGAAGTGTGCTACGCCGTAGGCATCACCTCCCCGTCGTATTTCAGCCGGCTGTTCTACAAACAGTTCGGCATGCGCCCGCGCGACTTCCAAAAGATGCACAAGCCCGAAGAACCGCAGACCGACGGCGGAGACGCCCCGAAACACGCCTGAAAACCGCCCGAAAAGCGGGAATGCATCAAAAAGACTATAGTTAGCCGAATCCTTGCTATTTGAGGCGGGGTTCCGAGCATAATTTTGCGGTATAAACTCCAAAACAAAAAACAATGCACCATCTACTGAAAGCCTGCGCGGCAGCGGTTCTCCTGCTCTGGAGCTGCAACATCACGGCCGACAACAGAAACGGCCGCTGGGAGGTCGTCACCAACTCCGACCACACCGTCACACTGCTTTGCAACGGCGATACGCTCTTGTCGCGCGCCGCTTCGACAGCACGTCTCGACGGACGGACCGTTTCGTCGCAGTCGTACCGGAAACAGCAGGTCCGCACCCGCCGCACCCAAGATCCGCTGGGCAAGGCCCTCGAAATCCGCATCCGCCATACCGACCGGGCGCTTCCTCAAATGGAAATCAGCTACCGGCTCTACGACCACGGCCGGTTCGTCACCGTGCAGTCGACGCTCTCCGATAAAAAAGGCGTATCGACCAACGGACTGACGCCCGTCGCCGCCGAAAAGCAGTCGCTGCGGCCCGGAGGTACGGCACGCGCCCTGTTCATCCCTTTCGACAACGACTGCTGGATCCGCTACGCGTCGCATCCGCTCGGCTTCGGACGCCTGACGAGCTATGAAGCGACAGCTCTCTACGACAACGACACGCGCCGGGGCTGGGTCTTCGGCTCGGTGGATCACGACCATTGGAAAAGCGCCGTGCATCTCACCTCGGAGGACGACCGCATCACGGGGATCGTCTGCGAAGCGGGCGCGGCCGACTCACTGACGCGCGACGTGAAGGAACACGGCGCACTGTACGGGCGGCGCGTTTCGTCGCCGCGCTTCCTGATAGGGTGTTTCGCCGACTGGCGGGAAGGGCTGGAGTGCTACGGCGAAGCCAACGCCGCCATAGCGCCGCCGCGGCACTGGGAACACGCCATGCCCGTAGGCTGGAACAGCTGGGGTGCGCTCCAGTTCCGGCTCAACTACGAAAACGCCTCCCAAGTGGCCGACTACCTCAGGGACCGCCTGCAAGGCAACTCGTTCCACACGGCCGACAATACGCTCTACGTCGGACTCGATTCGGGGTGGAACGCCATGAGCGAGGAGCAGCTTTCCGCGTTCACGGCTCGCTGCCGGGCCAACGGGCAGCAGGCCGGCATCTATTGGACGCCCTTCACCGACTGGGGCTGCAATCCGCGGCAGAAGATGGATCACGCGGAGCAATACACCTTCGGCGACGCCTATCTCTACGCCCACGGACAGCCGCAGAAGCTGGACGGCGCCTATGCGCTCGACCCCACCCACCCGGCCGTCGAGCAGCGGATGAAATATTTCTCGGAACTGTTCCGCCGCACGGGATTCACCTATGTGAAAATGGACTTCATGACCCACGGGGCCATGGAGGCCGACAAATGGCACAATCCGGAGATCCGGAGCGGCATCGAAGGATACAACTACGGCATGGCCCTGCTCGAAAAATATTTCGGGGACATGTACATCAACCTTTCGATCTCGCCCGTATTCCCGGCTCATTACGCCAACTCGCGACGCATAGCCTGCGATGCGTGGAACAAGATCAAGGATACGGAATATACGCTCAACGCCACCTCATACGGCTGGTGGCAGGACCGGATCTACAATTACAACGACGCCGACCACATCGTCCTGCGCGAAGCCTCCGAAGGAGAGAACCGCGCCCGCATCACATCGGGCATCATCACGGGAATCTACATCTGCGGCGACGATTTCAGTTCGGGAGGTCCCGTCGAATCGAAGAGCCGTGCGGAAAAGTTCCTGACCAATCCGCGCGTCAACGCCGCCGCGACGGGCGAAGCGTTCCGCCCGGTAGAGGGCGACGGAATCCGTTCGGAGAACCAGTTCATATCACGTCCCCGCGACGGCGTGACATACTACGCAGTCTTCAACTACAGCGACAAGGAGACCCGGCGCACGATCGACCCGCGACGCTTGGGACTCGATCCTGCGGCCGAGTACGATTTCGAGGAGCTATGGAGCGGCGAACACCTGACACTCCGCCGCCCAGCAGAAATTTCCATCCCCGGCAAAGACGTCCGCTTCTACGCCATCCGCCGTCGATAAAACCGAATAAACCACATACGATGAAAAAGCTACTGACCCTCTTGCTGACACTGCTCGCAGCCGACATTTGCGCTGCCGAAAAGCCCCTGATCCGCATCCACACCGATCAGACCGACCTCCTGTACCGTATCGACGATCAGGGACGGCTTTGCCAGAGTTATCTGGGACCGGCCTTCCGCAGCCCGGAAGACCTGCGCCTGCTTCCGGCCGGCGACGAAGCGTTCACGACGTACGGTTCGAAAAACTATTTCACCCCGGCCCTGCGCCTTACGCACAACGACGGCAACGGCTCCCTGCAGCTCGCCTACGTATCGCACGAAACCCGCTCTGCGGCAGACGGCGTCACCGAGACCAGCATCCTGCTCCGGGACGAGGCATACCCCGTCGAAGTAAAGCTGATCCTAACCGCCTTCGAACGCGAGAACGTCATCAAGAGCAGGACCGAGATCGTACACTACGAGCGCAAACCCGTCACCCTGTACGAATACGCATCGTCGATGCTTCGCCTCGGAGCCGGGAGCTACTACCTGACCGAATTTACCGGAGACTGGGCGCACGAGGTCAACAAGAGCGAGCGCAGGCTCGACTTCGGCAAGAAGGTACTCGATTCGTCGCTCGGCTCGCGGGCCAACATGTTCTGCCCTCCGCTGTTCGCCGTAACCCTCGACGGCCCGATGTCCGAAACCGAAGGGGAGGTGCTTCTGGGCACGCTGGCATGGACGGGCAATTTCCGGTTCACCTTCGAAGTGGACCAGAACAACGGCCTGCGCATCCTCTCCGGCATCAACCCCTTCGCGTCGGAATACTCCCTGCGTCCCCGTGAAATCTTCCGCACGCCGGAATTCATCTTCACCTTCAGCACCGGGGGAGCCGGAAGCGCAAGCCGCAGCCTGCACGACTGGGCGCGCCGCCACCAGCTCAAAGACGGCGGCAAGGACCGCATGACGCTGCTCAACAACTGGGAGGCGACCTATTTCGACTTCAACGAAGAAAAACTCGCTGCGCTCATGGACGACGCGGCGGAACTCGGCGTGGACATGTTCCTGCTCGACGACGGATGGTTCGGCAACAAGCATCCGCGGCACAACGACACGCAGGGACTCGGAGATTGGGACGAAACCCGCGGCAAACTGCCCGGCGGCATCGCCGGACTGGTCGAAACTGCCGAGGGCAAGGGCATCCGCTTCGGTCTCTGGATCGAACCCGAAATGGTCAATCCCCGCAGCGAGCTGTATGAAAAGCACCGCGACTGGGTATTGCGTTATCCCAACCGCGACGAAGCCTACTTCCGGAACCAGCTGGTGCTGGACCTCGCCAACCCCGAAGTGCAGGACTTCGTCTTCGGCGTCGTGGACCGTCTGATGACGGAAAATCCCGGCATCGCCTACTTCAAATGGGATTGCAACAGCCCGATCATCAACGCCCATTCGGCCTATCTGGCCGAAAAACAGTCGCACTTGTGGATCGACTACGTACGGGGCCTGTACAGCGTACTCGAACGGATCGGGGCCAAATACCCCGACCTGCCGATGATGCTCTGCTCAGGCGGCGGGGGACGCACCGACTACGGGGCGCTGCGCTACTTCACGGAATTCTGGCCCAGCGACAACACCGACCCGCTGGAGCGCATTTTCATCCAGTGGGGCTACTCCCATTTCTTCCCGCTGAAAAGCATGTGCGCACACGTGACGAATTGGAACCGCTCGACTTCGATCAAGTTCCGTACGGACGTGGCCATGATGTGCAAACTGGGCTTCGACATCATCGTCAAGGATCTGCCGGACGACGAACTGCAATTCTGCCGGCAGGCGCTCCGGAATTACAACCGGCTGAAACACACCATCCTCGACGGAGACTTCTACCGGCTCGTTTCGCCCTACGAAGGACAGCATGCGGCCATGCAGACCGTCTCGGCGGACCGGACCGGCTCCGTAGTCTTCGCCTACGACCTCAATCCGCGCTACGGGGAGCAGCTGCCCGCCGTACGGCTGACCGGACTGGACCCCGATCTGCGCTACCGCATTCGCGAAATAAACCTCATGCCGGGGCAGAATCCGCGTATCGAGCACAACGACCGCATCGTAAGCGGCGATTACCTGATGAAGGCCGGTTTGAAACTCTTCTCGACGGACCGCGCCCGCAGCGTCGTCGTCGAGCTGAAAGCCGAATGACGGGAAGCGGAAACGAAGAACCGAAAAACAGTGGAAACTCCGGATGCGCATTCGCATCCGGAGTTTTCATTTGCCCCCTTCCGAACAGATTAATGTCGTAACGGTTACCACGCAAGTTGGAGGTTCGCTTCAGGATTTTCACCTTTGCCGCCGTAAAACCCTAACGAACCTGATATGACCATAAAAACCTGCAAATTCCGCATCGGCGACGTCTATTTGTTCCATGCGACAGATCCCGGCTGCGACAGCCGAACGTCGCTATGGGGAATCGTCGGCAACCGGGACGCCGAGGACCGCATCTGTCTGGAAACCTCCTCGGCGGATCTGAGAAAGTATAATTATTGGACCTTCCTGCCCGCCGAATACCTATTTTGCAGGCTCTCCACGCGAGAGGAATTGAGAGACTTCTCTTTTAACCTGAACCGCAATTAATTGCGTAAATTTTAGTGAGCAATATCGCTCAAAAAACTAAAATTTTTTATTTTATGAGTTACAACAACTTCTACATGCGCCTGAGAGTCAAGGCGGTTCAGGAATTTGACAAAATGTATTATGAACCCGAATACAAGGCGAAATGCCACAAACGGGTTTGGGAACGGCTCGGACGTTACACCTTCGGCATTTCCTATCAGAGTTATCTGGATTATCTGAAGATGGACGTTTCGGACATTCCGCCCACGCCGTTCGAGGCCCGGCAAGCCAAACGCAAGCTGGTGGACAAACTGCTGGAGCGCGAACTTGAGCGGATGAAACGCCCCGTCCGGCCGGAAAAAACGGGGGAGTTGAAAAAAGAACCTGTAGAACAGGGGTGACGCCAACTTTTTCAGCGGCGGGGCGGGCTTTCGGGTCCGCCCCGTTTTTTCGGCCCGCGGCGTTTCAGCTTACCGGATTTCCGCCCTCCTCCCCGTCCTGCATTTCAGTCATCCTGTCCAATACCCCTGCTATGCGCTCCCCCAAGGACGCCATCACCCGCTCGTCGCAATAGCCCGACAGGTCCACTGCCGGCAGCACGTCCGCCAGCGCCATCGCCGTCAGTTTGGAACTCAGCACCGTCAGATAGATCAGCGGAATATACGGGGGCCTGCTTATCCCGTCGGCCCGCACCGTGATCCGCTGCTGCGGAACTGCCAGACGCCCCGGTTTCCGGCCTTTCTCCCCGACGTTCCAGAGCACCTTTTCCTCGGCCTGCGTAACGTAGAGATTGAACGACGTGTCGTTCACATACTCCGCCCGGTCGACCCAAAAATCGACGCCGTAGTCTTCGGCCGCGGGATCGGCGCAGATGCCGCAGTCGGGCATGTCGCACATGATCGCACGGAGGATGATGTTTTTGTCGGCCAGCTCCGCCGACTGCATTCTATTCAACGCCGCAATGCAGATATTGACCTGCGTCGCGTAAAAGCGGTCGATGGCCCGCAGGGCTTTCTCGAAATCGGGGTCGTTCCGGTTCATCGTGGAATTTTTGCGTTGTTCATCAATGCGTGTGCCGTTTTAGACCCGGAATACCGGTTTGAAAAAAGGGGCGGCTCCGACCGAACAAGTGACGCAACTTCACTTTAAGAAGAATTCAATGCGGAGACCGCCCCGGCTGCCAGATTTCAGGGACCGCTTCCGGCGCAATGCCTGCCGGCTGCATCCGGAATGCGGGATTGTACTTGTCACTGAGAGAGTCTTATTGACGGCCGCCGCGCCGGATCGTGCGGCGTGAGGGCGTTCCCCCGCTCCCCGGCCGAAAAACGGACGTCCTGCCGCGCGAAATCGAACGGCAGGAACGTCCGGCCCGTATTGTGCCGGAGCAGTAAAATATAATGGGGATTTTGGGCCTTCGGGTAATTTCGGAATCGGATGCGGCGGGACATTTTCTTCGGTTTTCGTTGGTATGAATCCGCGTCCCGCAAAGGCATAAAAAAAGCAAGGGACGCGATAACATTCCTTACTGAAGGTATTAGGAGACCCCGAATGAGAAATGTACCGCGCCCTTGCAAGTCCCGTCCTTACGGACGGAACAAAACAAGGGCTGGCAACATTTATACCTCATTCTCGAAAAGTTCCTAATTTTTCAGTAAGGCATAAAGAGTTGCTGCTCTTTATTATGTCCGTCGGCTATGCCGAGTTATGGTAATTCCGCATAATGGTCTGTTGTGGTTTCTTTTAAGTGGCTCCTGCCACCTCATTTCGGAAACTTTTGCAGACTATTTGCAGGAATACAAATATAGAACAAATATAAGACATTTCATGGTTCGGACAAAGCGATTTACCAATTTTTTTCATAATTTTGTAGTTATGAAAAAGAGCGTCAATTTCTTACCCGAAAAGAAACAATCCGACCTGAAACAGCTTGTCGATCTGGTCCGCCGGAATATAAAGGATGTCTGCATGATTATTCTTTACGGCAGCTATGCGAAGAATAAATATGTCGATTACGACCAGCGCATAGAGTTCGGCGTGCCGACCTACTACATGAGCGATTACGATATTCTGATTCTGACGCGCAAGGAGATCGGGGCGATAGAATATTCGCTGTATGATAAAATTACGGATGCTTTCTTTCAACACAAGAACCGCCCGTTTCACACCCACCCGCAGTTTATCAATTACGGAATAGACGACTTCAACTATGCACTCTCAAAAGCGCACTATTTCGAAACGGAGATAAAACGCGAGGGAATTATCCTGTACGATTCGGGCGAATACAAGCTGGCCCGCCGCCGCAAATTGAATTTCGAAGAAATCAAAGAACGGGCGCAGAAATATTATAATGATAAATTCGGACGAGCATTGAGTTTTCTGCGTAGCGCCCGACATGATATTGACGATAACGACATTTTAATGACTTCGTTTCATTTGCATCAGGCCACGGAGAACTTTTTGCGGGTGATTCCTATGGTCTTTATTCTTTACGGCCACAAGGACCACAATCTTTCTGTCTTGATGAAAGCCTGCAAGGAATACGCACCGGAGATATTCAAAGTATTCCCGCGTGACACGCCGGAGGAAGAACGGCTTTTTAAACTCTTGGAACGGGCCTATGTTGAATCCCGCTATAATCCCGATTTCGAAATCACGAAAGAGGACATCGACGCCCTGCTTCCGAAAGTCGAACACCTGCGCGACATCGTGGAACGGGTCTGCACGGCGCAGATCGACTACTATTCGCAGCAGACAGCCCGATAACTGCCAAATACCCCTGCTATATGACCCAAAAACAAGCGATACAACTTTTCGAAGAACGCAAGGTGCGGACCGTCTGGGACGACGAAGCCGGGAAATGGTATGTTTCCGTTATTGATGTTGTTGGTGTTTTGACGGATAGTGCCGACCCTAACAATTATTGGAAAGTCCTGAAAAGCAGGCTCAAAAAGGAGGGAAACGAAACCGTTACAAATTGTAACCGTTTGAAAATGCTGGCCCCAGACGGCAAGATGCGTCTTACCGATGTCGCAGACACCGAACAGCTTTTCCGTCTGATTCAGTCGATCCCCTCGCCGAAGGCCGAGCCGTTCAAATTGTGGCTCGCGTCGCTCGGACGCGAACGGTTGGAGGAAATGGACGATCCCGAAATCGGCATCGACCGCATGCTGGAGTACTACCACCGCAAAGGGTATTCCGAGAACTGGATAAACCAACGGCTGAAATCCATCGAGGTACGCAAGGAACTGACCGACGAGTGGGAACGCCGGGGCATAAAGAAAGGACAGGAGTTCGCAACGCTGACCGACATTATTACGCTGGGTTGGTCGGGAATGACGACGCGCCAGTACAAGCAGTTTAAAGGGCTGAAAACCGAAAGCCTGCGCGACAATATGACCAATCTGGAATTGGTGTTGAACATGCTGGCCGAAGCGACCACGACTGAAATCTCCAAAGAACGCAAGCCGCGAACCATAGCGGCGAACCGCATCGTAGCAGCGCAGGGCGGCCGCATAGCCGGAAACACCCGCCGCGAGATCGAAGCCCAGACGGGAAAGAAAAATCGTTTCACGTCTGAATGCGAAGCAGGCGTTAGCGGCAAAGGAATCAGAGCAGATCGAGGGCGAAAAAGATTGACGGCGCAAAGTATGCCGCGAACAGTTTAATGACAAGCCGGGCATCGGAGCAGTTTATAACTCTGATGCCCGGCTTGTTTTATCCGCCGTTCAGTTTGCCAAGGCAAACATTCCGCCCGTCTTCCGTATTTTCCGGGAAAAGAAAAAATGGTTGATAATCGACTGATTATCAACCATTTACGAGAGCGGAAAACGGGAATCTGACCGTGTTTTCCGTTCTATATTGATTTTTAACAAATTCCACTTAAAATCGTCGGGGTTGAATATCCTGTGATACATTCTGTCCACAAATCATTTGCACCCTCAAAATCTTATTCAGAACGGTATTGCAAAGGTAATACTTTTACATTTAACTACAAATAAATCAAGCGAAAAACGCTCGATTTTTTTAATATCCGATCATATCCTACTTGACCATATGTCGAACAAATGCAGGACGATAATTGATATTTCCAAATTGCCGGAACCCTTAAAAATCCTTTTGACAATACCGTATTTACGCCTTCATCCCCTATTCTGATACGTCAATGTCATATTGACCGCTCGTTTTGTCCAGTGTCGGATGCAGATACCGTAACGAAGATTTGGAAAATACAAGAATATATGTCATGCCAATTATCTTAATAGCTATTAAATAAAATGGAGGCAGATAGCATAAAACCGATTTTTTGCTCTATATTTGTAATGTTTATTAAATTAACGAGCATTAAAAAACAGCATGAAGTTTTATAACAGAATACAGGAATTAGAAATACTCGGACGCACTTGGGAGCAATCTAAACAAAGTGCGTGCTTTACAGTAATGGTCGGCCGTCGTCGCATCGGGAAGACCTCATTGTTGCTGGAATCCGTAAAGGGGACGAAGTATCTCTATTTGTTCGTATCTCGCACCAGTGAGCCGCTTCTATGCGAACAATTCCAAAAGGATGCGGCACAAGCATTGGGTATACAGATTTTTGGAACTATTACCCGATTTAGGGATTTATTCGAGCAATTATTGATTTTCGGCACGAAAGAACATTATACGCTTATCATCGACGAATTCCAAGAGTTCGCTAATGTAAACTCGTCCATATTCAGTGAGATTCAGAATTTGTGGGATCAGTATAAAGGTAGAGCGAAGATAAATTTCATTGCTTCCGGCTCCATCTATTCGATGATGATGAAAATTTTCGAGAACCGGAAAGAGCCTCTGTTCGGTCGTCTTACATCCAAAATTACGCTTCAGCCTTTTGCTGTCAGAGTCATCAAGGAAATCCTGAACGACTATAATCCTAAATACACTTCCGAAGACCTGCTTTGCCTATATATGCTCACGGGAGGAGTTCCTAAGTACATAGCCTTGTTAATGGAGGCGGGGGCTACAAAGAAAAACAAGATGCTGGATATGGTTACGAGTCCCGACTCACCGTTTATTGGTGAAGGGAAAGACCTCCTCGTATCGGAATTCGGAAAAGAATACGGAACCTATTTTTCGATACTCCAACTGATTGCTTCCGGAAAAAACACGCAAAGCGAAATAGACTCCGTTATCGGTAAAAATACCGGGGCCTATCTGGCTAATCTGGAGCGGGAATATTCGTTGATTACCAAAAACAGACCCATGTTTTCTAAGCCGGAGAGCCGGAAAAACCGCTGGAGTTTGAACGACAATTACCTTCGGTTCTGGTTTCGGTTTATCTTCCCGAATCAATCGTTGATAGAGATGGGGAAATACGATATGCTGCGGGAAGTTATCGACCGGGGCTACGAACAATACAGCGGCTTAATTCTGGAGAAATACTTCCGGGCCAAAATCGCCGAAGAAAAACGGATAACCGATATCGGCAGTTATTGGGATAACAAGGGAGAAAACGAGATCGACGTTATCGCCATAAATGATTTGGACAAAACGGCCATAGCTGCCGAAGTCAAACGCAATTCCAATAAGATAGACATGGATATTCTTCAATCAAAAGTTCATTCAGTTAAAGAATTGGCCAAATATGAAATCGAATTGCAAGGATTATCGTTAGAAAATATGTAGCTAAAGGATAATATGGGATATATAAATAATAAATAGTTGTAGGGCGAAACGAGAGATAAAATAACGGAGATTATATATTCTCCGTTATTTTATCTTTTTCATATTGGATAAGACATTTGTGACTATTTAAGCGATTTGTTTTTATATAGGTTAAGATATCGTCTTGATTAATATTCTCAGGAATATAGCTTTCTAGTTTTCGAATGGCACTAGAAGGCACGCCATATTCAAGAAGAATTGCTAGATTTTCTCGAATAAAATCATTTTCTATTAAGTTTGCATAATAAGTATAATTGCCGGCTCTAATACGTTTTTCTGCACACACAAAACGTTGCAATTCATTCATTACAGACAACCATTTAGGAATCTTGTATTGAAACCAATGTTTCATGGCTTGAAATACAAACTGGATTGCCTCATCTCGTAAGTCAGTACTTAATTTGTCTTTATTTGTCTCAAGTTTTCTACGGTAATTAAACTGATTATTTACCAAGTAAAAGATGTTTTTATTGATGCCATAATCGAAAGTTATTTTAATCAGTTGTTCTTTACTCATAGGAGCAATACTCTCACCAGGCGTTTTAAGTTTATCCCATGCAAGTCCTAAAACAAACCGGAGCTGCTCATATTTGGGATAACTATTCCAATATATGAGGTCATATTGAGAATATATTTGATCCCATAATATATCTATAATCTGTTTTTGCCCATGAACACTTAATCCATTTCGTTTTATGACTTCTCTTTCTTTAGTAGGGATTTGCAAAATAGACTGATACTGTTTAGTATTTTTGTCTCGAATATCACTATCATCTAACTGTATAAGCACCTCGTCTTTTATGGGATTTTGCTGGAAAAATGGAATATCAATAATGATATTGGATTTCTCTGGCGGAGGATTGAAATTATATATTTTCCCTATATAGTGAACCATCATTCTACCTGCTCGCCCCTTAATGTTTGAATAATCAAAATAGTCTACTTGATTGGAACCTTTCTTTGCGTCAAAATAGACTATATTTTTGGCACTCGTATTCACTCCTTCGATGATAGTGGAAGTGCAAAATAAGTATTTGATGGCGCCATTATTGAAATAATTGATTATTGAAGTAGTTATGTGTTTTTGCAGAGCGCCGTCATGAATGCCAATATCATATTTTAGCGTATTCAAAAGAGACCAATCATCTGAAATAAACTCACGAATCCAGTCCGTCAAAGGATATGTATTGGAACTGACAGATTTACCTTTAGCCTCTAGATAAGAAGCAAATTTTTTAGAAAGAAATCTTACTCTTGTTGGAGACGAGCAATAGATAATAGTTTGCTCTTCAGATAAGGTTTCTAATAACTCAAAAAGAATATTCTCTTTAAATTCTTTTCTCTCTCCACTAATGCCAAATTTCCCCAAATACTTTTGATAAATATTTATTTCACGTGAATCAACTAGAGAATAGTTACTTCTGTAAAAGATAGCATTGTAAGTTTCTGCAAAACCAGCACTAATGCCATCAATATTTGGCCCAAGTAAATAGAACTTCGGAGCGAACTTTTGTAAAAGATAATAGAAAGCATTGTTCAGAGAGGATGACCTTTCGTCATCACGTTGTCCGCTTAATTTATAAAATTCATCAATTACAAGAAAATCTATATTGGCAAAAAGAGTATATTCATTTACTCGTTCTGCTGTAAATAAAAATATATTGCCTTTGTCCTCTGAAGGTTTTTGTGTAGTCCTTACTATTAACTTATAATTATCATTATATTTTAAAAGTTTTTTTCTAGTTTCATCCAATAATGCAAGTGTTGGCTGAATGATTATGATATTCCTATATTGTCTTGACGCGACAATTTCCTCTATCAATAAACTCTTGCCAAAACTTGTAGGAGCGCTTACTATAACATTTTTATTTGAATGTAGGAGATCTAATAAATTTTTTTGTTCATCATGAAAGTATTTGTCCGGAATGTTTTCTGAGCCATGTAGCTCTTTTCTTATTTCGGCGGCGGTATTGTTAAGTTTAAGATGCTCCTTTTGTAGATAGGGATAGAATCCCGCTATTTCAATTACATTAGTCCAAAGATCCTTACTAGATATATGTAACTTTCCCCAATTATTTAAAACATTAATGGCCAACTTGTAACCATCAGGATTTTGCTCATCTATAAGCGCATGACAGACTTGAGCATACTTAAAGCTATCATCAAATGAAATTTCTTGAGATTCCTCAAGCATTGATATAATAGTCTCGATATTATGCATTTTGCTGATTGTAAAGTTTCTGGTGTAATACTTTAATTAGCTCTTTTTTAGATGGAATAGGAAAGAGGATTAATATAACATTGAGATTAGTGACAACCGGCTCTCCTGTTTTTATTTCTCCTATTAATTTGTTAAATTCAGCATCAAGTAATCTTATTTCTGTTTCAAATTCTTTTGAAAAATCAGGATGCATGTCGTGAGCGCATTTTTCAAATATTTGTGATTGATAGGTGCAAATGATTGGTATAGTGACAGATTTAAGAATATCCTCCAATTTATACCTGCCTTGACTTACTTTGTGAAAAGTGTCAAACCAATATTGCTTTTGGCTGAGAAAGGTTTCATACTGTGTTTTTGTATTTTCATCAGGATATTCTTCGATAGGTAGAAAAGAGTATTTCTTTTTTGCAAGTAGTGCAAACTCTCGTTTTAAAAAATCACATTTGAAGTGTGTTTTAATATCCTCTAACAAATCCGCTATGCCACTCTTCCCTGCTGTACCATCCTTCCTGTAGTAAATTTTGGATTCACCCAGATAAAGAGATGGAACTTTGTGATCTGTAAGATCAGGTCCTATATGTACCGAATCAAATCCATGCACAGTAAACCCATCTGTATCTTTAAAATATATTTTCGACACCAGAGGAACTGAATTAAAATAATCTCGCAAGAGAACATGGAGGATAAGTTCTCCAAACTCGCCTCTCTTTTTTATTTTATCCTCCGCCTTTAAGTCGGTATCATCAATTACTGAGTCTTTGTCCAAATAGGTCCATTTGACATCATTGAATGAATCAATTTTATATATTGATTTAGCCGCTTCAATTAGTTTCCTCCTATCATAGGTTTTCAGAATTCCTGTGTGATAGCCAAATGCAAAGTCTACAACCGCATCCATTAATATGTCCGCAAATTCCGTTGTTCTACAAACTCCCAGATCAAATCCAATGTAAAAAGTCTTAAGTTGGGACTCTGAGATATTATTCATCAAAACCTCTTCTGATCTAAAAGACATACTTCCTTTCTTTTATTAAATACAAATTTAATAAAATTATGCTAATACCTAAAAGTCAATTTATTAGAAAACCTATAAAGACCACTCTCCCTCAAATTATTTAGTAGCACTGTCTGACTCTGCTTGCCGCCACTTCCACAATAATTTGCATTCCATTTTTACAGTCTCCCTAATTCAAGACACGACTTCATCATTCCTTACTCGATTTTTGCTCATAAATCTCATTCTACAAATATAATTTAGGTAAATATACACATTTATTAATATAAATTAATCTAAGAAATGTATTTATTGTTGGTATTAGTTGTATGAAGAGGGGCGAAAGTAACACGGCCCGTATTTTGCTCCATTTATTCCGTTACGGGGAAATAGCAGTATATTTACCGGCTGACAGGTAAACACGAGGAAGCATACAAGCGAAAATACGAACATGGAGATTCTCGATCATATATACTATAATGCAACGCCCCTTATACGTACGTTCGACGGTTCGTAGCAAGGAAGGAGTCGTATTTCACGTGTGCTTTACCGGTGTTTATCCGAATAGTTTATAAACCTTTAAAGCACAACGAAATGAAAACATCCATCGCACCGAGGCTCAACTACTGCGCCGACAGCGAAGGCCGTTACGCTTTGATTATCCAAGTGATCCACGACCGTCGCCGCAGCATCCTGACCACCCCTTATCGTCTCTATCCGGATGAGTTCGACCGGAAAAAGTGTCGGGCCATTCCCACAAACCGCACCAAGGCGCACCGCAATATGATCCGCGAAGCGAACGAGAGTATCGCAACTTACCTCTCGGCGCTGAGCCTTCTCGCTGACAAACTGAAAAAGACGGGCGCTCCCTATACGGCGCAAAGTATTACCGACCTCTATAAATGCAACAGCGATTACCATTACCTGACGACATTTGCGGAGAAACTGATCGCCGACCTCGAAACCACGGGGCGTTTCGGTACGGCACGCACCTACCGGTCGCTGATGAGAGCATGGGGAAAATTCGCACCGAATACCCGATACCGCTTCTCGCAGCTCGATTCCCGAACGATCACCGCCTTCGGCGATTATCTGGAACAGCACGGAAACCAGCGGAACACGGTAAGTTTCTACCTGCGGACCCTGCGGGCGTTATACAACCGCGCCCGCAAGTATGGCTATGCTCCGGAGGGCCACAATCCATTCCGCGAAGTGTCGTTTAAGCCGGCCAAAACCCCGAAACTGGCCGTGACGCGAGAGTTGCTGAATACGTTGGCGGTTACGGATTTCAAAGACGCGCTGCTGAATGAAGCACGCGACATGTTCCTGTTCAGTTTCTACGCGCGGGGAATGTCGTTCGTGGATATGGCCTACCTCGAAAAGGACAAAATATGGGACGGCGCCCTGCACTACCGGCGACACAAGACCCACCAGACGTTCAATGTGGCCATTACTCCGCAGCTGCGTGAGATCATCGACAGGTACGACACGGCTGATTCGCCTTGGGTGCTGCCCTGCATGAAACGCGGGCGGTTGTTCTCCACTTATTCGGACGAGAATCCGGATAACGCCCTCTCCCCTGCCGTGCAGTACAAATTCTACTGCATGGCCCTGCAATATTATCTGCTCCTGCTCCAAGAAATTTCGAAAAGGCTGGGATGCAAGAAGCTGACCTTCAATGTTGCCCGCCATACTTGGGCGACCGAAGCCCGGAGCATGGGCGTTCCCATGCCGCATATCAGCGAAGGTTTGGGCCATACTTCGGAGCAGACGACACGTTTCTATCTGGCCCAACTGGACAATAGTACGGTGGACAAGGTCAATGAGATGGTGACGAAACTGCGTTGAAAAATCGAACGAAAAACCGGCTATAGAATTGAGATATAACCCTATTCGCTACGGGCAGCGAATATTGATCTGATTTCGTTATACCTGTTACAAGACAAAAAACAGAACCGGACTGTTTCTAATCTTCGGCAAAGGTAATATTTTTTCTTAATGGATGCAAGAAAAAAATGTGTAAAGTTCTTATAGCTAGATGTTGAGACGTTCATATATTACATTTAGGCATTCATGTATTCGTTTTGGTTTCATTCCCATTTGCCATTTCCACAAAGCGCCTTGTATATTTTTCTCTTCTAATCTGATGTTTTACAAATTCGCTATTTTTTTGCACGGAAGACAAGTATAAAAAACGGTCAAGGATGCGTTCTACACGTTTTCTGCGAACTGTACGGTCGGCAAGTCCGGGCGTTGTTTTATCACCGGTTCTCAAACTATGATTTCCGGCGACTTATCTTTCAGGGAGTTCGGCTGTCCTATTTTAGCTGGAACCGAAAGAATACTGTGCTGTAACACATTTTCCAAGACATTAAACGCTGATTATCAGCCGTATTCTGCGTTTAATTCCTGTTGATTTTTCGCTGCCCGTAGCGAATTGTAAAAGCGGGCGGTAACAAGGTTGTTTGTGAGGCAAAAGACATAACCGGGTTATTTTCAACAAGAAATGATCCGAGTATGACGCATAAAGTTGCAAATAATACCGTCTTATCCCCTCTTTGTTCGGAAGCAGGGATGTCTGTTTGCGCTCACGCTCCGGCATCGAATTACAAATGCCGGACGGTGTTCTCATCCTGTACCTATCCGGCGCGTCGGCACCGGCCGGCCGATTCCCCCCCCCTCTCAAAAAACTAAGTTTTCTTAAATATACCGGTCTGCGCGGTACGGACACCTGTTTCCCGGACAAGTATGCAGCGCTGGCGATAATGCAGTTCCCGCACCACACGCCCCTATTCCGGCATAAAGTGGAGTATCGGGCGATCAAAGAACCAATCTAAAGACAGGAAGATATAAAGACAAGAACAGACATAAGCGAACAATGAAAAAGAATATACTACTTTTAGTAGTCGGCATTATACTGGCCGCGGCGGCCAAAGGACAATATGCCACCGATACGACCGTCGTGTATTATAATCGGGGACGGTCCGACATAGACTTTTCCTTGTGTAATAACAAGGCTGCATTGGAGCGTTTCATCCGCCGTTTCAATGCCGAGTCCGGAGATTCTATCCGGTATCTCGTTTCGTTCCGCTTGGATGCGTATAGCTCTCCGGACGGCATTACTGTAGCCAATAAACGTCTGTCCGAAAACCGAGCCAAACGCCTGTTGGAGTATATCCGTTCGCATATCGACTTTCCCGAATCGCTTCTTACCGTCCAATCGCACGGTATCGATTGGGCCGGCTTGGAATCGCAGGTTGCAGAGCGGGATATTCCCTACAAGGACGAGGTCCTCGACGTGTTACGCAATACGCCGGAGTGGATCTACGACGATGATAACCGTGTCATCGACGGCCGCAAACATCGGTTGGGCATGCTTCGCGGCGGCGTTCCCTACAATTATCTTATGGAGCACGTCTTTCCGCTCCTGCGCCGTTCCTGCGTCACGCTTTCCTATACGGTAGAACAAACCGCAACCCCGCAACCGCAGCAGTCCGTCGGGGAGCCTGCTGCGGAGCAACCCGCCGCCGAGCCGGAACAGCCTCGGCAAGCTGTCGTCGCACAGCCCGAACCGGTTCCGGTTCTGCCGTCGGCGGACAAGCGGGCGTTCCATCCCTTATTGGCTGTGAAGACCAACTTGCTGTATTGGGCCGGCGTCATGCCCGATTTCAAACATTACACGTTCGTACCGAACCTCGAAATAGAATATTTCTTTAAAGAGCACTGGTCGTTATCCGCAACGGGTAACTACATGAAACGTAGTTATGGAAACGACGATTTCTTCAGCATCTCTGCGTGGAGCGTCGAGCCACGCTGGTGGTTCAAGGGCGACGGCCGCTTCCGCTGGTTCTACCTCGGCGCTTACGGGCAGGTCGGCGACTACGATGTGCAGAACAACCGTACGGCTTTGGACGGTACGACGGGTAAACTCTGGGGTGCCGGACTCTCGGCAGGCGCGGCTATTCCTTTTTCCAATCGTTTGGGTCTTGAGGTGGGCATCCGCGGCGGCTACCGTCATGCCGGAATGAAAGAGTACGTACACGAAGCTCCGGACTATTTCCTCGAACGCAAGGGAACGGACAACCACTGGGGCGTGACCGGCATCAAAGCCTCGTTGTATTATCGGTTCGGCAAAGGCAATAGAAAATAGCGACTATGAGAAAGATACCATATATAACAGGATATGTCGGGGGACTATTGCTGTCGGTGACGGCTTTGGTCGGATGCGCCGAACGGGAACTTTCCGAGCGCCCCGCAGACGGTGTGCTGAAGATCAATCTGGTCTGGCCCGACGGACAGAGTGTCGCCGGAGGTCGCCTGTGGCTCTACGGTGAGGACGGTTCGCTTCATAGAGCGATAGATTGTGTCGCTGCGGGCCACGAATGCCGGGTTCCCGCAGGAACGTACACGATACTCGCCGCGAATAGCGACTGCGCGAATGCCGACTGCCACCGTTCGGAGTCGTGGCAGGAGCACTGCATGAAGGCCAGCATAGACACGGAGACCAACACGCTCCAACATGTGGGCAAAGTCTTCTGCATCGGAACAAAGGATGTCTCGGTGCAGAGGGGAAATCGTCCTACCGAAATTACCCTTTGCCCGAAGAATACGGTCAAGCGGCTCCATTTTCGGATCGCTCCGGATTATATCGACGACATCGCCGAAATGAATGTTCGCATGACGGGTATCGTCCCTTCGGTCAGGTTGATCAACGGCTGTGACGCCGGAGAGCCTACAGGTGAAGTGACGGCTGCCGTTAAGAGCGAAACGGACGGGGTCTACTCTGCGGATATGTCTGTCTTCGGCTGGCGTGGTGAGAACCTCGTTACAGCGACGGTGCGTCACACGGACGGCAGGGAAGAAACGACCATGCCGCAGGATCTCAGTGAGCAGTTGGGGCAACTGCCCGATGAAGGGGGTACGGTCGATCTTACGCTCCTGTTACCCGATGGCGGGGAGATCGCGTTGACGGTTACGGTCGAGGCGTGGGAAAGCGGCTCCGGCTCCGGAACCGTGATTTGATTGACAAATAATTTCCAAATAACATACAGACATGAAAAGGAATTTTACTTTATTGCTGGGACTGGGACTGTCGGTTCTGGCAGGTTGTTCCAAGGAGTATGCCGGGAGCAATGACAACGGAGCGCTTGTTCCGATCGAACTGGGTGCGGGGGTAAATGTAATTTCGCGGGCGGTGATCAGCTCCGGCTCCGAGGTTAAGGCGGGCATTGCCGGCTGGGAGACTGCAAGTGCTCCGACCTATGCTGAGGCTCCCAGCTGGGGTGGCAGCGGCGATCCCGAAGTCATCACCACGAAGGCCAACGAAACCGCCCAGAGCGTCTCGTGGACCGCGCAGCGCTACTATGCTCCGGGCGGTGAAACGACCTACATGAAGGCATGGAGTCCGGCAGGTACGTTCTCGACTGACAATACGGTCTCATTCGCAAATACGGACGGTTCGGTGGATGTTCTGTTGGCCCCTGTCGTTTCGGGCAGTAAAACCAGCAAGGTCAGCGCTCCGCTCGCTTTCAAGCACATGGCTTCCCAGATCAAATTCTCGGTTAAAAAGGGCGTGGGTCTGGCCGAGGGTACCAAAATCGAAAGCATCACGATTAAAAATGCGCAGCTTCCTACCGGTTTCGACCTCAAGAAAGGGATCGATGAAGACGGTGTCGTAACGTATGCTGCTGCCGCTGATCTGACGGTCCCCAATATCGACGGCTCGAAGGAAATCAGCAATGCCATAGCCGGAGATCCCGTAGGCGACGCCGTCATGATCAAACCGATCGCATCCAAGACCTTCACGGTCGACATCGCCACGAACAACGCTTCCTATGCGAATAAGACGGTAACCGTCACAACCGATCAAGTGCTGGCCGGTTATGCCTACGAGATCACGCTGACCTTCGGACAGGCCGGTATCGAACTGACGGCTACGGTGGCTGATTGGAAGACAGCTGCCGGCAGCGCCGAAATCCAGTAATAGACCAAAATCGAGATATATGAAACGAACCATCATATCTATGTTGGCTCTCGCCGCTTTGGCAGGTTGCTCCAAAAGCGAGAGTGGAAATGCTTCCTTCGGCGACGATGTGCCCGTTACGTTGAGCGCCGGCATTGCGACTGGGTCCATCGCTCCCGACAGTCGTGCCGTCGTGGAAACGGGCGCCGCCTTTACGGCGGGCGTGGCCGGTTGGGAAACGAGCGGTGTTCCGGCATACGGCAGTGCTGCGGAGTGGTACACGACAGCCGACATCACGGCCTCGACGGATGTGAAGTCGGCGGTTTTGAAAGACCCCCAGACATACGATGCCAACAATGGCGTCAAGACTTATATGAAGGCGTGGCAGCCTGCCGGAGCGCCTGCGAACGGCGCCGTAACGTTCTCCAATACGGACGGTACGGTGGATGTCCTGCTCGCCGGGCCGATCAGCGGTTCGAAGAACGACAATACGGGCAAGGTGTTGCACTTCGCACACAAGAGCACCCAGCTCAAGTTCAAGGTCGTGGCCGACGCTTCGCTGGCCGCCGGAACGACGATCAGAAAGATCTCCGTCCTGAATGCGGAACTGCCCACCGGAATTGATTTGACGGCCGATGCCGTGACCTATGCCGCAGTTGCGACATTGGATGTTCCCGGCATTCCTGCGGACAAGGAAATCTCCACGACGGCTGCCGTTGTCGGCGAGCCCGTCATGATCAGGCCCATGCGGGGCAACACCGTCACGCTGCGGATCGAAACTTCGAGTGCGACGTTCGAGCGTGTGACGGCCACCATCGACGACGACACGAACTTCGTGGAGGGCAAAGCCTACACCATCACGCTGACGTTCAAGCAGCAGTCTTTGAGCCTGACGGCTACGGTCGCCGAATGGACACGCGGCAGCGGCTCGGCCGAGGTGGAATAACATACATAACCGATAAAATTACAGAAACGATGAAAAAACTATTCATATCCGTTTGGGCACTTGCGGCTTTGGCAAGTTGCTCCAAAGAAGAGAATATGGGGAGCGGCACCGGGGATGTGCGTGTCGCTATCGTTCCAAGCGCCGGCATAGAGCATAATGTCATCAGCCGTGCCGCCGTAGAAGGCACTTCTTTCGCCGAAGGAGCCGACGTCTTCCGCCTTTCGGCTTTCGAATCCGCGGCGGAGCCTACCGACTGGACGGCTGCAGGTGCCGAAGCGTTCGAAAATATGCAGGTGAACTGCGCTGCGAACGGCTCGCTCTCGCTCGCCACGCCGAAATACTATCCACCGACGGGTACGAACGCGCCGAAGCTCTGGTTCTATGCCTATGCTCCCTCGGAGAACGGCTCTTACACCAACGGCAACGGCACGGCCAAGCCTTCGGTCGCTTACACCATCACGGGGCAGGAGGATATTATGGCCGGGAAGGTCACTAACACGAACGGCTTCGGCGGCGTTGCCAACGGTGAAACGCAAACGCATCCGGCATTCGAGTTCAGCCATCTGCTGAAAAAGATCACGTTCAAGGTAAAGGCTGGGGCTACGTTCGACGCAGGTAGCAATACGGCCGTCTCGCAGATCGTCGTCAAGAATGTCAAGACTTCTGCCTCGCTGAATGTGGTGAATGGTACGCTGGAATTCAGCGGCGATGCCGACCAATCGCTCACGCTCTCCGGCAACAGCACTACCATCACGGCTGCGGGTGCTTCTGTCCCCGGCTGTCTGATGTTCGAGCCGGGTACGAGCTTCACCGTCAGCGTTACTGCCGGCGGTGTGACGTATGCCGACGCAACGGTTACGCTTACCGGCACCGATGCCGGCAAGGCCGGTGTCAGCCATGAGGTTACGCTTACCTTCCACCGCAGCGGAATCGTGCCTACGGCGACCATTACCGACTGGGTCAAGGGCGATGACGCGGGCGTCGATATCCAGTAATCATTTTCTAAATTGTTTGAACGATGAAAAAGACAAATATCATAGCATCTTTCCTCTGCATGGTGGCGCTGGCTTCGTGTGTTAAGGAGGACGCAGCAACCGTTTCAGTGCCGGACGGCACACAAACGGCCATTGTGCCCACTGCGGGCCTGAGTATGAGTGCGACGCCGAGCGTGCGGGCCGCACTGCCGGGCGGTCCCGTTAGCGGAACGACGTTTCCGAAGAATACGGAAGATCTGTTCGCCGTGACCGCCTATAAAGGGACAGCGGCTCCGTCATCCGATTACAGCGATGCCTACTTCAACAACGAGACGGTAAATTCCGATGCCGAAGGCAAATTGAGCTTTACGAATACGCAGTACTATCCCGCCGATGCGGAGAAGCTGTATTTCTATGCTTACAGCCCGATTGTCGGCGCTGGCGACTATACGGCAGGAACCGCAAGTGCCGCACCGGCTGTCGCATGGACCATCGACGGAACACAGGATATTATGTATGCCAACGTAGTCAGTGGCATCGGTAAGGTCAGCGCCGGAACGACGCAGCCTCAGCCGGAGTTCTCTTTCAATCACCTGCTCAAACAAGTGCGCTTCAAACTGGTAAAGGGAGAGGGTTTCGGCGACGGTATCTATGCTTCTTCCGTCAAGATCACCAACTGCCGTACGCAGGCGTCGCTGAACCTTGCGACGGGCGCTCTGACCTTTACAGGCAATGCGGACCAGTCCATCGGGTTCAGCGGCAACTATGCCATTCAGAAATCGGGTGTGGAGATCGGCAGTTTGTTGTGTCAGGCGGGAGAAACAGGCTTGGATATAGAGATCGTGGCGGCTGGGGTTACTTATAAAACGTCGGTGACTCTGAAGAGTACGAGCACGGACATTACCGCCGGAGGTGCCGGTGTGAGCCATCTGGTGACGCTGACTTTCATCGGTACGCAGATCGTTCCTTCAGCCACCATTACCGATTGGGTCGATGCGGGCGAGACTTCGGGTACCATCCAGTAGTCGAAACGCTGCGGGCCTCGCGCCATTCGGAAAAAAGACCGGACGGGGTTGAATGTTCCCTTTCCGGTTACAAGATTCCCTGTTTGTACGGGGAATAGAAACAGATAAAATCGGTTGATTTATGAATATAGTTCCATCGAAAACTAACAATAGGCGTGCAGGGGGCGTCGGTGTCCTCTTGCTTGGTTTACTGCTGTCGGGGGCCTGCTCCAAAGAGCCTGCAATGGAGCAACCGGCTCCGGAGTCGGAGGTCGTACGGCTCGACTTCACGGCGGGCATCCGCACGGACGGGGCGCCCCGGACCCGTGCCGCTGTGGAAGGGAGCGTTTTTCCGTCCCGCACCAACGCATACCTGTTCGGCATGTGGGTATGTAAGCACGAAGATGATCCGTCGGCTTTCATCCCCGCCATGAATGACTACGAGAATATGCGGGTCGCGCTCTATGCCGTGACTACGGACGAAGACGAGTACCGACAGCAGTGGGAATATACTTTCGACGACAAGCCGCATAACGTTCTGCACGTCAAACGGCATACTCCTGTCGATATTTACGCCTACTATCCGCGTACGCAAGTTGCGGGCGATCAATCGGCGTTCAAGCCGACGGCCGTGCCGTTTCAAAGCGGTTCCTCGGATTGGATGTGGGCCGAACCCTTACAATTCACAGGTGAGCAGTTATCCGGGGCCAGCGTCGACGTTCCGTTGGCATTCAGTCATGCGATGACCTGTCTGGAGATAAGAATGAAGTGTCTCTACACGGGCAGCGTAGACCTTACATCGATAACCCTGACCGATAAAAAAGGGCGGATCCATACCTCCGGGAGCATGAATCTCGTGAACCGCACTCTGATCCTGAGCGATGAAAACAAGTCGGAAACATTAACTGTCAGACCCGGAACCAGACTGCAAACGACGGATCTGAAATTCCACATCATCATGCCGCCCGTGGCTGGCTACGAAGACGGGGATTTCACGCTGTCGTTCGTTTTCAACGGCAAACCGGCTGAAACGACATTCCCGATTCCGAATAGGATGAGGAATTTGTCCGGCGAGGGTGAGGTGACGGTTTCGGAGTTCGAAACGGGCAAACGCTACATCTACAGTCTGACGCTGGACAATACGCTGCGTTTCACGCCCGTGGGTGTGGACAATACATGGGAGACGGTAGAATTCGAATTGGAACTATAAGGATCATGAAACAGACAAACTTATTTCGGATCATGGGCTGCCTGTTCGCCGGAGCGTTGCTTCTCTGCTGTTCGCAAGAGGAGCCGCTGGCGTCGGAGCAGGAAGACGCTCCGGTGCGCTTCGATATCGACACCCGTGTCGGAGAGCCGGTCGCGGCAGGAACCACTTATCGGATCATGGCCTACCATGCGCTCGAAAATACGAATCAGTTTTTGTTCGTCCGGACGGGGACCTACTATCTGAAGGAAGCGGTGCCGGACGGCGGCTTTGCGGAATTGACGGCGTGTTGGCTCGATGACGATGGAACCAATCCGGTTGCAGACGCGACAGCGGGGCTGAATGGGCTAAGCGGTACCTACTATCTGATTTTCGTCTCTCCGGGTGTCAAGAACAACCCCGACGGGTCGTTCAGTGTCAATCCCCGAACCGATAAATTCGTCGCTTCGAAGCTTCCCGAAAGCAAAGTGATCGGTCCCTACGGACGTGTTTCGATGACTACTCCGATGATGGAGTACCGCGCCATGGTCGGGATCGACTTTTATAAGGCGAATAATCCTTCGGTCGATGCGTTCGAGATCTCCGACCTCAAGCTGGTCGGCGCCGGTGCTGCCGATGAGGCTGTCAAGGTCTTTCCGGGTTCCCGGCAGATCGAGGCCAGCAAGGAGGGCGTGCTCGCCGTCGGGTTGACAGACCGGAGAACCGAAAGTGAGACCGACGCCAAGGGCAATCCGCTCTATTACCAAACTCTCGAAAACGATCAGGTTGCCATCGTTCCGGCCATCTACGCTCCTAAAACCGAGGTCGCCGGGATTCTCAAGACGACTGCTGTGGGCAATCTTCGGGAGAGCGATTACCTTTATATGACGTGTATCCTGAAGCAGGGCACGCGCGACAATATCCCTATCCGGTTGCCTCTGACGGCGCGGGAGGAGATGCGCCAGATGTTGCCGCAGCACACCTACCTTTTCCGGGTCATCATCAGCTCCAATTATATCAATCTGGAGGTAGATGTATTCGACAAGACGGGCAACGACTGGGAGGACGGCGGCTCCGAGGGCGGAACGATCGAAACCCCGAAATATACGGTCACGCTGGGAACATGGCAGATCGTCGGTAACGGCGACGACTGGGAGCTGGTGGAGGTCCCGGAGCAAATCATCTGAGCAGAAAAGTAAATATTAAAAAATCGAATATATGAACACATTGCGAACTTGTTTTTTGTGTCTGACGCTCTTTGCGGCAGCGTCTTGTACGCAAGACCCGCTCGACCCGCAGACAATCACGGATCAAGGGCGGGAAGCGATGGTCGGGGTGTCGCTTCGCGCTGTCCCCGAATCCAACGGTATGCCCTCTTCACGGGCCATTACGGACGACATTGAGGAAGGCACCGCTCCTGACTATGAAGTGACGGACTTCTGGCTGCTGGAGTACAACGATCGGGGATTGATGATCGGCTCGCCCCGTTACTATGTGATGAGCGAGTTCTCGGATGGTATGGCTGTTCCGATCATCCTGCCTCCTGCCGGAACCGAATATAAGTGCGTGGTGCTCGCCAACACGCACTCCGAAGGTTTCAGCGCGATGTTGGGCAATGCCACGACGTTGGAAAAACTGAAAGTCCTTTGTAAGAACATCCGCACGCAGGAGGATATGTACAACGCCGGAACCAACGACCTGCTGATGAATTGCGTCGTGCCGGTCACGTCCACTACTTCGGCGCTGGACTGCCAGCTCTTCCGCAATATCGCCAAACTGACGTTGCGATTGACCAACAAGGATGGTTCCAACGTGCAGATCAACTCCGTGCAGCTGCGTAATGTTCCCGACCGGCAGTTCTATGCCGACCAGCTCTACGCAGATGCTTCGGCGCCCAGCCCTACGGCCGCCGAAGCCGGCTTCATCGACTGGGAGGTGGAAGATTGCCAAATCGCAGCCGGGGAGCCAATGAAGGAACTGATCTATTATCTGCCGCGTAATCGCCGCGGGGAGAACGGCTCGTCGCTCGAAAGCCAGAAGAACGTGGATGCTCCGGTCTATGCCACGTTCCTCGAAATCATGGCCGAGGATGCTACTGAGCATACGCCGCTGCGCTACCGCTTCTATCTGGGACAGAATATGACCAACGACTTCAATATCATTCCCAACCGCCATTACGTGCTTCCCATCACTATTTCCGACAAGGGGGACGCGTCGGCGGACAACCGTGTGGAGGATATGGGCGAGGTCGAACTGGCCGAATCGAACTCCTACCTGATCAACCCGCTCAAGGGCGACGTGCAGACGCTCTATTCGGTGCCGATCACGCGCATCAACAAATTCTGGGGCAGCCGCGACGGATTGCTCGACCTCACGGACGACAACACGCTTTCAGCCACTACCGAATGGGTGGCCGAGGTCATCTGGCAGGATCAGCCCATGCGGCTTATCAATTTCTGTTCGAAAGACGGTTCCGTTGCCGACGGCAACACCGATTATTCGGGTACGGGTGAATCGTTCTTTTACTTCAAACCGATCGACGGAGCTTTTGGCAACGTGGTGATCGGCGTTCGGAAAAAGACGGGTGGCAAGGATGAATATCTTTGGAGCTGGCACCTGTGGATCACCGACTACAAGCCGGAATACACGACCGCCTGGCAGGAGGGCGTATATGCCTATGTCGTGGAGGGCGGACACGTACACCGTTATGCAGGCAATAGCACCGGAACCAATGTCTGGGATACCAAGTATCTGAACAAATACATCATGGATCGCAATTTCGGTGCTTTTTCCACAGCCAGCGGCAGAAATTCGTATGGCTTCTATTACCAGTTCGGGCGCAAGGATCCGTTCCCGCATTCGAATACGGTGTTGTACGATATCGAGGGTAATCCGCAGACTACGTTCACCGCATCGAACAACGACTGCATCGAGCGCATTGCGGGTACGGCCTATTTCTATATGGGTGTGAAGCGTCCTTACAGCTTCTACTACCCCGGCAGCAACGATTGGGTTCGGGAGAACCCTTACTCTTCCACTTCCCGGTTATGGAATAATCCTACATGGCATTCGGATGCGGATAAAAGTCTTTTCGATCCATGTCCTCCGGGATGGCGGCTTCCGGTGAACAATACGTGGCACAGCTTCGCCACAACCATCGACGGAGCGGGTTCCAAGCCTAATGCCAAAGAATACTTTGAAAGCGCTAATGCCGGGTTCAAGTCAGGATGGAATTTCTATATGGGCGGTCCCGCTACCGGTGAAACCACGTGGTATCCCGCTTCGGGCTACCGCTTCGTCGGTTCGGGGGCCGTGAGCTACGGGTGGGGCAGCGGTTACTGTTGGTCGGATTCGCCGTACAGCGCGACGAGTGGCTATTACCTGTACTTCAACTCAGGCAGCGCGTACCCGCAGGGCAACTACCAGCGCGGCTACGGGTTCCCGGTCCGCTGCGTCCAAGAATAATAAGGGAGCGAAGCGACCGCATTCGTTTCATTCGATTCATTTGATTATTTCCTCCGGCTTGCAGCCGGAGGATGTACTTACCGGCGAAGCCGGTCGAAAAAATTTTTTGAAAATTGCGTTTGCGCATTTTTCAGCCCATAACGACGAAAACAGGGTACAAAACGCCGAAAAAAGCTATGACAAGCCAAGATTTCATACGTGCGGAGGCCGAAAACACGGATCGCATCATCCTCTACAAGGAGGGGCTTTTCTGGAAAGCCTACGAGCGGTCCGCCTACATCCTGTGCATGCAGGTGCGGCCATTCAAGCCGACGAAAAAGAGCTTGAAATCGCTCGACGGCGGTCACATCGTTTCGGTGGGTTTCCCGTGGAAGCACGAGCAGAAGCACATCGGGGCGCTGGAACGTCTGGAAAGCGGCGACGAGCGCCTGACGCTCGCGGCCGCTTCGGCGATCGACCCTGCGGATTTCGAAGCATGGAAGGCCCTGTTGCCGCTCCACACACCCGCCGCGCCCCGCAGGGCCGGTGAGGTGGCGGCTGCGGACCTCGAACCTCCCCGTCTGGCTGAATGCACGTCCCCGATCGTTGCGTGTATGCCCGACGGGCTTTCTCCCGCCCGAACGGGGGAAGATACCTCTTACGACAGACTCCCGCTTCCGACGGAGCGAGCGGCCGATTTCACGCTCTCCACGGCCTGCGTCGTGGCCGAGCGCATCCGGCAGTTCAATCTGGCCGAAAGCACCCCGATGGAGTGTATGCTATTTATTTCCGATCTGAAGAAAACGCTTCAAACAACCCCCTGACCGTGGCCAATTACGACAATCTTCCGGTGTACAAGGCGGCTTACGATCTGTTACAGAGCGTTTACGAAAAGACGGGAAACGTTCCGCGCGACGTACGATTCACGCTGGTAGAAACCCTTAAAAACGAACTTACAGAAATCATCGTACTGATCTACAAGGCCAACTCCACTCCCGACAAGCTCCCCCACATCGAACGGGCGAGAGATCTGATCGTGAGTGTGAAAGTGCGCCTGCGTCTGCTCAACGATCTGCGCCATATCAACGTCAAGTTGTATGCTCAGTTCTCGGAACAGGTCGAGTCCGTATCCAAACAGCTCGCATCCTGGCAGGACTATGTCCGTAAGAACCGCAACAAGGCGGCTCAGCAGTCATAGATACGCAGCGCGCACGCAGAAGGTTCGCTTAATTTCAAGCAGACAGGACCAGAGTCCCGCGAGGTCAAGGCCTCGGAGAGCGTGTCTTGTAAATTCAGTAACCCACTGGCGGTGTAAAAACGGTCGTGGCCGGTATCCGAATTCCGGGCCGCGTTGCTGTCAGTAATGAAAAACCAATTTGTGGCAGGGTTGCCTCCGAGGCTCCCCTTTCACATTTAGCAAGTGGTTACTTCTTATCCCGCTTCGGGCAACCGCAACGTCGGTTCGGGGGCCGTGAGCAACGAGTGGAACAACGGTTACTATTGGTCGGCTTCGCCGAACAGCGCGACGAATGGCTATAACCTGAACTTCAACTCAGGCAACGCGAACCCGCAGAACAACAACCAGCGCGGCAACGGGTTCCCGGTCCGCTGCGTCCAAGAATTTGCCACTGCTTGAAACGAACCTCGAATACATGGAGAATAAAGAACCAGACTTGCTGGTCGATATTTTCCGGGCCTATTACGATGCACGCAAAAACAAGCGCAACACCAAGCAGCAGGTTGCTTTCGAGATGGATCTCGAACACAACCTCGTCGCGTTGTACGAGCAGATCCGGGACCGGAAATACGAACCGTTGCCGGGCGTATGTTTCATCGTGAACAGACCGGTAAAAAGAGAAATTTTCGCTTCGCAGTTCAGGGACAGAGTCGTGCACCATCTGTTGTTCAACTACTTGTCGCCGCTCTTCGAGGCGCGTATGATCTTCGACAGCTACTCCTGTCGCAAAGGCAAAGGTACGAGCGAGGGGATCAGACGCATCGAGCACCATATACGCAGCTGCACGCACAACTATACGTGCAACGCCTATATTCTGGAGCTCGACCTGAAAGGTTACTTCATGAGTATCTCCAAGCAGCGGTTGTACGATATTATCCATCGGACGCTCGACGGCAGCCGCGATTCCTTGTCACCGGCCGGAATCCGTTGGCAGGAGCAGTTGGATATGGATCTGGTGGATTTTCTATTGCAACGGATCATATTCCGCGACCCGATGGAGAACTGCGAAATCAGGGGCAGAGAATCAGACTGGATCGGGCTGCCTCCGTCGAAAAGCCTGCGGCAGGCACCGACAGGCGTAGGACTGCCTATCGGCGATCTGACCTCGCAACTTTTCAGCAACATTTATCTGGGGCGACTGGACGAGTACGTGAAGCGGAGCCTGCGCTGCAAACACTATGGACGTTATGTCGATGATTTCTACATCGTACACGAAAGCCGGAACCATCTGAAAGAGCTGGTGCCGCAAATCCGGCGGTTTCTCCGCGAAGAACTGGAGTTGGAACTGCATCCGAACAAGATTCGCTTGCAGCACTATACGCGAGGCATTTGTTTCTTGGGCGCTTATGTGAAGCCCTACCGGTGCTATCCGGCCAAAAGGACCGTCGCGCTGTTCCATGAGGCCATATCTGCGCTGGAGCGAGAGTGTGAGCAGGCTGTTCCCGATGTGCGGCGACTGAAAGAGATGCTCTCCGTAATCAACTCGTATTGCGGGCACCTGAGCCATTTCAGGGCATACGGTTTATTGGACAAACAGTTCCGGAAATCGCCTTTGAAAAAGTATTTCCGCTTCGTGCGCGGTTACGAGAAAGCGAAACTGAAGGGAAAATATAAATCTCGAAGAAATATGACGGAAGAGGACATGAGACTGAACGAATTGATGTTCAGTAAGAATAAAGATGATCCATGGCCTTTCCCGGAGTTTTCGGACTATTAGAATGAAAAAAAGATCGATCGTATAGGCGGACCTGCGTATGAAAATTACTGATGAAAACCTACGAGATCTACAACAACACGGGAAGGTTTTACCGCAACATACACCACGCCCCTTGCCCGCCACTGAAGCGCAGTATTCCCGTGCGGTCGATCTGTACGGTTCTACGGCGCTGAGCGTTCGTGCAATCTGCGCCCGTTGCGGTGTATCGTATGCGGGTTTCCGAAGCTATCTGTACAAGTACCGCCGCGACCTGCTGCTGTCGCGCCACGGCGTAGCGGTCCCTTCGGTGTCGGACGCCGCACATACGCGCCTGCGGGGGCGCCGGGGCCAGACCGTGTCGGCCCGTGCCAAGTACGGCGACGCGATCGCGGCCTGCGGCGATGCAAAGTATGTCGAATACAACGTCTCGCAGATCGCGCACCTGTTCGGACTGAACCCTACGGGTTTGAGCAATCAGCTTCGTGCGCACTGTCCGGAACTTCTTGAACGCCGGGAGCTGGAGCGTCGGCGGCTGGGGCTTGCTGACAACCAGCAGCGGGGCGTTCGTCCGTGGTGCCGGGAGCAGTATGCCGCCGCCGTCAAACTGCTTCGCACAACTGAACTTACGTTGTCGGAGGCCGCCGAGCGGTGCGGGGTTTCCTTTACCGGGCTTCGTCAGCATGTGTGCTTCTATCACAAGGATTTGCAGCAGACGCGCAGCGAGTTGCGCGAGCGTGCCAAAACACAAAGACGAAAAGGGCACATCACGGGCAGCGGACGCCGCCACGAGCCGACGCCCGGAAGCCGCGAGCGTTACCGGGATGCCGTGCGGCTCTACCGGAATACGGCCATGACGATTAAAGAGATCGCTGAGAAACTGGGATTGAACCAGTTCTCGTTTACGAACTACCTGCAAACGTGGCACCGGGAGGATGTCTTCGCCCGCCGGGGTGCGGAGTACCGGGAGGGTGCGAGCCTTTCGCAGACCAAGCAGTACAAGAAACCCACGGCGGCCAAATACGCTCCGGCCATCGAGCGGCTGCGTGCGGAGAATCGTCCCACGTCGGAGATTGCCGCGGAGTTCGGGCTGCATCCGGAGGTCTTCCGGCAGTACCTTAAAGAGCACGAGCCGGAACTGTATGCCCGTCAGGGTATGATGCGCGCATCGAACGGCCGCAGCGTCTCGCGGCGCAGCATGGAGAAATATGCCGAGGCCCTGCACCTGTTCGAAACCACCGGCGAGGAGCTGAAATCCATCGCCCGGCGGCTGGAACTGAATTATAATTCGCTGGGCGGGTTCATCCGCCGCAATTTCCCGGAGCTGATCGAACGGCATAAAGAACCGGAACGACAAGCTAAAAAACAAACAGGGTTGCCTATGGAACAATCTGCCGACATGACGTTGTAGCCCTCCCCTGCTCCGCCTATCCCCGGACGGGACGACAACAGGAAAACAGCGCCATGATGCCATAACACGATGGGCAGCAGATAACTGCCGCCTTTTAACACGCATGCAACGCATACAGCGGACGAGCCTTTCCCCATAGCCGGGTTTTCCGGCCCCACACCCTGCCTCCGGCAGGGATAAGAGCAAGTGCGTCCGCATATTACGTTACAGAGCCTCTCGCCTTACGGTGCAGAGGCTCTGTCCTTTTTAGGGCCGGCACGTCGAGTGCCTGCTCGTACATACGTGTTGGAGAGAAGCATCCGCTTCGCTATTACCCGCGAAGCGACGCCGTATGACCGACGCTGCGCCTATAACATTCGGATTCCGAAGGCGCAGGCGCGGGGCGGCAAGACGCAGCGGGCGTTTTACTCCTTCCGTGCCGGGATCACACGACAAAATACATTGTACAATCCCGTCAAATGTACGGCCAAACAAAACGATACCATGTTACATTTCACAAATACATTGCATGATGAAACGGAGAAAAGACTCCGCAAGATAGAATCTTCGTTCGAGTCCATGATCGAGCGGGCGGCAGCCGCCTCGGAAGTGCTGGAAGAGGCGCTGTGCCGTCTCAAAGCGTTCATCGCCGGGTATACCTTCAAAGATATAACGGAAGAGATCCGCTTTTTCAAAGAGGTTAAGCCCCGCATGATGAGCCGGCTGCTCTTTTACCGCAAGGTTTACCACACCGAACTGAACAAACCTGTCGGTCATCCTGAAACGCTCGCCGCATACCTGCACGGCGAGCTGAAACGTCTGGACGAATATGCGCGGGAGCACTCCGAGTTTTACCGTTACTATCGCAGCAAGGCCACGCATCTGGATCGGTTTTATTTTCTGCGGGGCGCGGAACGTATGGCAGGTCGGTGCTGCGATGTTTTTTCATTTGATCGGGATGCCGTTTTCTCGACCATCGGAGATGCTGTCGTGGCAAAAATTCTCGCAAACGGGATGCTGCAAACGTATCTGCTGGAAGAACTGGATGCATTGGAAGAGCTGCGCTCCTATCAGCCGTTATTTCCCAAAGTACGCCTTACGTGGCGGGGTTCGAAAGCGGAACTCAATGAACTGCTGTTCGCGCTGGACAGCAGCAAGTGTTTCGGCGACGTGCCTTTGACCCGGCTCGCCAACTACCTGCAAAACGTCTTCAACGTGGAACTGGATCACAATCTATCGCGTGTGTTGGGCGACATGAGGCTGCGCAATGAACCGACGCCGTTCCTCGACCGCCTGGCGGAAGCCCTGCTTAAAAGGATGAAACGCAGGCGGAAGAAATAATGTACGTTCTTTCTGTTTGTGGAGACGGATTTATCTGCTGACATACAGTGATTTGAAATATTTCACCGACCGAGGCCGCGAGGGTTTCGCCGCTGCTGCGCTCCTCCCCCGCAACCAGAGCGAAAGCACGTTGTTACGTCAAATGCGCCCCATCCGTCAATTCAACAGAAATATCCGAACCATACTAGTCGATGTTACACGCTGCCAATCAATAATTTACACCTTTGGTTCCGTATGTTTCATCAACAAGAAAAAAATACCGATTGTTTCTTGCAACCTTTCCTATGATGCAGGTATTCAATTCACTGCGAGTCAGGTGGCATTTTTCTGATTACGGGGTCGTTATCGCGGCCCCGTATCTTTCAGACCTTTGTATCGAACTTATTAAACCCAAATTAACCATGGAAGTAATCACGATTGAATCCGATGCTTTCAAAAAGCTGTCGGAGAAAATAGACAACATCGAACGGTTCGTGCGCGAAGCCGGAAAACGCACCGAAGATCTCGACAAAATGTGGGTGGACGGATATACGATATGCCAATACCTCCATGTCAGCGAGCGTACTCTCAGACGCCTGCGTGCCCAGCGCGAGATAACCTATTCCACTGTCGGCCGCAAATACTTTTATACGATAGGCAGTGTCAAACGTTCTATGGAGCACAAGATTATCCGAAGCAACGAAGAACTGTTGCAAAAGATGATCGACCATTACGGTCAAAATCTGGACAAGGCTATAAAAAATAATAAATAAAGGGTATGTTGCTGGAGAAGGAATATTTCGATACGTGGATGGGCCGCATTGTCGAACGGTTGGAAAACATAGAGCGTAAACAAAAGCCGCCCGAATTACCGCCCTGCACCGTCTTGGAAGACGGCGATAAACTGCTGGACAACTTCGACCTGTGCCGCATGCTGCACGTAAGCAAGCGGACGTTGCAACGCTACCGTACGCAATACGGGTTACCGTACCGGATACTGAACCAGAAAATCTACTATGCCGAATCCGACGTTCTGCGGTTCATCGACGACAACTTCGACAAGCTCCGCAACTTGGGAAGGGCTTGGTACGGAACGAAGCCGGGGTGAGGTCTATACGGTGCTATTATTACGGCACTAAGCCGATGAAGGCGGGATTGTACGGGTATTTAGCTGGAACACTAAAAATGCAAGGCACAACGTTTGTTTAGTATAAATGAATATCGTATATTTGTGTCATAGAAATATGTAAACTTATGGCGAAGACATTGATTATAGAGGACAACAGCCCCGAAGCGAAAAAACTTCTGGCCTATATTCAGACGTTGCCATTCGTGACGGTTGTGAATGAGAAAAAAAAGAGTTTTGCCGCAGTTGCAGCCGCTTGTAATGCTGTTTCGGTAAGCGTATTTACGAATGAGTTGCATCGACAGATTGACGAACATTTCGATCGCAATGCGTAAAGTCGTTATTTCGGAAACCGTTATGAGTAAAGTTTCCGACCTGAGAAAATTTCTCATCGAAGAGTTGAAATTATCGAGAGAGGCAGCGCATAACAGAACGAACAGAATCAACGATTTTCTGGTATCCTTAACATCGGAAGCTGATTATCCTTTATGCCGTTTCAAAAAATGGCACAAACTCGGATATAGGTGCGCAGTATTCGAGAAAGATTGGGTATTCGCTTACGAAGTATTCGCTGATGGTGTTATCGTAACGGATATGTGCCATACCGCGATGTTGCAAGCATGAGAAATTAGAAATCCCTTTAAGATAAAACCGGGCTGTACATAATTACAGCCCGGTTTCGTGTTACATCTTCATTTTCTTTCCGTGCGAATCGTCATTGCCGTGCCCATGCCGCGGTGTAGACCCAATGATGATGCGGCCTGCGGAGGCATCGGCTATTTGCCGCAGACGGGATGGAATATGCCGTAAGGAATCATCAGTGCCGGGTGTCGGTGATTCCGGTTCCTGCTGCCCCTCTTCGGGATCGTTATTGCTTGTATCGACAGGTTTCAGCGTTAGTTCTATTTGCCGGTCGAGCCTCGCCGCTTCAGCTTTCAGCTCCGCTAGTTCGCTTTCCTTACGCCATGTCGAAGCGATGATCTCCTCCAACTGTGGTATATCCTTGGCCTGCTCTTCATACTTTTTCCGGAACTTTTCCAGTGTGGGTTCAATCGTGCCCAAGGCATGGATGAAGTTGAGCGAAGCGAGGCGCGGATCGGCGGCCAAATTGCCGTAATTATACTGGTAAAGATAATTGCCCTCACCCCGCACATAAAAACGATTCTGCACCCCCTCGAAACCATCTTTCATGCTTAGTTCGGTTTTGACCAGCACGGTAAAGCCGTAAATGGTTCCGATGGCTTTGGCTTCGTCGCCCGTGTAGGCTGTTTTGGCGATGTGGTTCAGGTGCTTGCCGATAAATTTCGGATCGGCAGATTCCGCTCCATCGATTTGCAGGCGGTTTTTGTATGAACCGTCTTCGTTAAGTTCTACACGGCTTCTGAAATCCTCCAAATCCCGTCCTACGCGCTTTATCAGGTCGTCGAGCCGCTGCATCTCCTGTTGTGTATCATCGAGACGATGGCGGCTGGAGGACTTGCTGCGAATAAAGTTTTGACGCTCGCTTTCGAGGCCGGCGATTTTCTTTTCCAAACGCGCTTTTTCCAACAGGTCGGTATTCCCCGACAGTACGGCGACATATTCCGAGAAGTTCATGCCGCTTTCGTCCATGCCACCCTCGTCGATGGTACGCACACCCATACGGTTCTGTTTGAGTTGGCGGATGAAAAGCTGTTTGTTGTGCAGCAGGTTGAATTTGTAGGCGTCGAGCGATTTTTCCACGGCGTAGATGATGACGTCTACCTTGTTACCGGCATAGAGCTTGGTAACCTCGTTGCCTTTGCGGATGCCGCGCCCTTCGCGCTGCTCCAGATCGGATGGCCGCCACGGACTATCGAGGTGATGGATAGCTACACATCGTTTCTGCGCGTTCACGCCCGTACCGAGCATCTCCGTCGAGCCGAAAAGTACACGGATACGCCCGGTGTTCATGTCCTCGATCATCTTTTTGCGAGCCGTTTCGCTGCCTGCTGCCTCCTGAATGAAACGCACCTCGGAGGATGGAATGCTGTGATCTTCGACTAGTTTGCGTTTGATCTCCGAATAGACGTTCCACTCTTCGGGTTTGTAGGTTCCTAGATCGGAGAACACAAACTGCGTACCCTTGTGCTCGTCGTATTTGCGGTAATACTCCGCTACCAGCGCGGCGCAATGGCTTGCCTTGTTATCCACATGGTCGCCGTAAAGTTCCGGGTTGATCATTCGCATATCAAGTGACATTTTGCGGGCATAGTCCGTAGCTATGAGCATCTTGGCTTTCTCCTCCCGCTCGTTCAGCGGCAGGCGCCCCAGTACCGTTGCATTGCCGGTCTTGGCGAAATGCACCAACTTCCCGATAAATTCCGCCTGATCGGGCGTAGGAGGAATATTGTGTAGAATCTCGTTCTTCTCCGGACGGTCGATACCGATGTCCTCGGCCGTGCGGAAGTCGGTGATTTCGGCGTAAAATGCCGCTAGCTCCGGGACCTTTATGAAGTGCCGGAACCGCTCCTTTTGGATAATCTCGTTCGTGACGGAGAACTCGTAATCGACGCTCTTTTTGGCAAATACCGCCGCCCATGCGTCGAAGGTGCGGATGTTCTGCCGCTCCAATTCTCTCGGACGGTGGTATTTGAACAGCAGGTAAAGCTCCGTAAGTGAATTGGAAATAGTCGTACCGGAGAGGAACGTCGCCCCCAGATCGCGGCCCGTGCGCTGCTGAATGGTACGCATGGCGAAGAGCATATTCAGCGCACGCTGGCTCCCGTCGGGATTGCCGAGACCCGCCACGCGGTCGTGCCGCGTGTTGAACAGCAGGTTTTTGAATTTGTGGCTCTCGTCCACGTAAAGGTGGTCGATCCCCATGAGCTGAAAGTCCACCGCATCGTCCTTACGGTGTTCTATGGTGAATTGCACTTTACGTAGCTTGGCTTCGAGGTTCTGCTTTCGCACAATACAACCTGAATACATCCTGCCCGAAATGTCCTTACCCTGTTGCTTGAGCAGCATCAGGTTCTCCTCTACGCTGTTCAGCTCGTCCTGAAGGATAGCCTGCTGAACTTCCGGCGACTGCGGTATCTTGCCGAATTGCTCGTGCGTGAGGATCACGGCATCCCAGTCGTTGTTCTTTATCTGCCGGAAGATCCGCTCGCGCTTCGACGGGGTGAAGTCCTCGCGTCCCGGATATAGCACCCGTGCCATCGGGTATGCCGTGCAGAAAGTTTTGGCAATCTCGTGAATATTGGCCTTCAACCCCGTAATCATGGGTTTGTGGGCCAATCCGAGTCGCTTCTTTTCATATGCCCCGCAGCACATGATAAGGGTTTTGCCGCCGCCGACCTCGTGATCCACGATGCCGCCGCCCAAGAGAATATCCATCCATATTGCGTCCTTCTGGCTGGGATAGAGGTCTTCGATACCCAGCGCCTTACGGTCGAGGCCCGGAAAGGTCAGGTGCGAGCCGTCGTATTTTGGCCGCACGTAACAGTTGAACTTTCGGTTGTAGGTATCTGCCAGACGCTCCTTAAACTCTTTGGACTGGTCGCGCAGCCACTCGGTGAAACTGCTGCGGATCTCGTCGATTTTCGTATTCGCAAGCTGCATTTTCTCGCCGTCATTGACTTTGATTTTATTTCCGTCCTTGTCGTACCCTGTCTTGGTGATGTTCGGCGTAGTATTATGCAGCGCATGTTTCATCAGGTGCAGCCCCGTGTATTTGCGGAACTCTCCACGTACCGCATACTGGTTCTGTATTTTGATGTTGAACTGATCTTTGGCCTCTATGGAAAACTCGTCCAAATCGGCGAGGTATCCTACCTTTACCTCCGTATCGAAAAGCCATGACGCGAAACTGTCGTAGATGCCCGTAGGTATCCATCGTTCGCCGAAGTTGAAGTCCAGGTCGTCGAAAGCGATAGGTTCCGGCGTTGCTCCGCGCAGTGCCGCAAGGGTATCTTCGGCCCCTTTATGACTGGGGTTGTCTTTCAGGAAGCGTTGTACACGCTCGGCCTTGCGGATGACGTTACCCGATACGACGCGCTCGGCGATTTCATACCGATTGCTGTCGGGATTGAAATAAATGCGTCCTTTGAGTTGCTCCAATACCTCCGCCTCACTCGCTCCGGTAAGCTCGGCGATATATTCCACGTTCACGTCGGCGCAGCGGTTCATACTGGCAGCCAACGCTTCATGCAGGTCGTCGTAATGCTTCGTAATATTGGGGTTGAAGGCTACCGGATAGTCGAAAATATCGGCCTTGTGTGCAATGCCGTCGGTGTACTTTTCCAGATCGAGGATTTCCGTGCCGCCGGGGTCCATTTTGATGAGGTCGAGGTTCTCAGGGGCATTCAGATCCCCGAAGCGCTCTTTGAAGTCGTCGTAAAGGTTGTTCAGCATCTCGCGCAGCGAAGGATGCGCTTCGAGCGTGGTCGCTTCGACATTGTACAGATGATGGTAGGTATCGCGCAACTCGATATAGACCGATGCCTTTACCCGTTGTTCTTCGGACAGGTCGAGTGGATGGAACATGGTATGACGGCTTTTAAGATCTTTGAGATAGCCGATGCGGTTCTGCTCGTCTATGGCCCACGATCCCTCGCGGTAGTGCTCCGGTTTCGGCCCGGAGAACGGGCGGGGACGAAGCGGATCGTTCTCTTCACCCTTTTCATCGCCGACGGAGTTCTCCTTTCGAGCCGTTCTGTCCCCTGCCGGCGTTTCCTTCGTCTGCTTTTCAACCGTTTGTTCGGGCGTGGTTCGCGGCTGCTTTACGGCCGTGGCTTGTACGGCGTGCTGCTGTACCCTCCCTCCTACGGGTGCCGGACGTTCCATAGCTTGCCCGGAGGCTGGTCGCATGCTCTCCCTTTCGACACGCTGCCGTAACAGCTCCTCCCTCCAGTCTGCGGGAGCGGACTCAGGTATTACCTGTTTTGCCGTATTGATGGCTTTCGTTTTGGTCGGAGTTTTCTTTCTCGACCTGCGGGGCCGGTTGATTTGGCTGCGCTCCTCGGCCGAGAAGCCGAACAGATCGTAAAGGGTTAGAAGCGGCCCGTTCTGTACGCTCTGCACGGGCGTAGCAGGCTCTTCCGAACGCTGAGCCGGGACTGCGTCGAACAACGTGCCGGCAAAGCCGTCTTGAAGGGACTGCCGTATTTCGAAAGAAGGCTCCGGTGTCGTTGCGAATTCTGTCTGTGAATCGGCTTGCGCTTGTTCTGAAGCTGTATTTTCCTGTACGGGCATATCAAGCGTCGGGACTTGTTCCTGCAATCCCGATTCGGCAGGTTCTTCCTCGATTCCGTAGTCTTCCGGCATGGGTGGATATTGCTCCCGAAAAAGACGGTCACGCTTGTCGGCCCACGCCATGAAATCGCCCCTATCTTCCGGCAGGGGTTCATCCCCTGCGTTGCGGCCGTCTTCAGGCACTTTGGCAGCAGCTTTGACGATTGGCGGGTGTTCTTCAGCAATTTGCTCCTTCTCGATCTTTGTCAATTCCCCCGTTTCGGGGTCCAGCCACAAGCCGTGGCTTGCGGCTTCGGTCACGGCCATTCGGCTCTGCGCCCATTCGTTGAACTCGCGCCACTCCTGTTCTGTCGCATGCCACGTAAGGTCGGGCTGCTGGTCGAACACGCCCCCATGAAGTTTATTAGTCTGTTTCTGATGGCGCAGACTCTTTTGTTTCAGATCGGCGATTACCGTTCCCAGCAACTCCCCGACCCTGCGAGGTCCGTTTGTTCCCGATGCCAGACGCGTATCATCGGAGAGAGGCAATACCGACTCTATCACCGGCGGCGCGTTTGTCGCCTTTGATCGGGATTCGGATTCCGGATGCGGAGTACTCATCGAAGCTTGTATCGGTTCTTGCGATGAAAAAAAGGCTTTTTCATCAGGAAACCAATGGTCCTCGATAGCCTGCCAGAACGGATCGAGGTCAGGCGGATAAGGCGGGGCGTCGAACAAGCCGTCGGGGATCGCTACATGTGGGGATTGCACCTGCGGCTCCGTGTGTGTTTGTATGATCTGCGGGTGCGGGATTTCTGTCTGAGTGTGCATTTGTGCCGCCGTTACCTCTTGTGCGTATTCGTCATAGAGGCTGCGGTTGTAATACTGTCCGAAATCTTCCCGGAGCATTCTACCCAACGCTTCGGCTATACCGGCGACTCCGCCGCTATGAATAAATTCCATTGCGGGCTGCCCGTAAGGGTTGGTACCTACTTTGGCGGTAGTTTGCACCACCCTGTCGAGGTCTTGAAACGAATTGTTAACCGCAATACCGTTAGAAAGTGTGCGCGTTTGGATAAAGTTTCGCTGCCGCTCGGTGAGGGGCCGGGTTGCGGAGTTCTTTTGCAGGATGATGAGATCGCTGCCGACCTCCGTTCCGGCGTGGTCGATGAAAAGGTTATTGGGTAGCCGCACAGCTGAAACCAAATCGCACCGCTGCATGAGCCACTCCCGAATCGGCTTGTTACGAGCTGCGTCGGTTACGCCCTGCGAAGTGATGAAGGCGATAAGTCCCCCTTTACGCACGGTATCGACCGACTTCATGAAGAAATAGTTGTGCAGCGACCGTGCCCCTTGGCGGCGAACCGGATCGCGGTCTGTGGAAAAAGCTGGGTCGAAAGTCGCGATATCCCCGAAAGGAATATTGCTTACCGCAAGGTCGTAATAGTCGTTCCTATCCGATGCGATGCGCTCGTATCCCTCGATACGGACCTCAGTTTCCGGATAGAGGTGTTTCAAGATCAGACCTGTCGCCGGATCTTTCTCGAAACAAGTGATCTCGGCGTCAGGGGAATAATAACGGGTAACATCGACGAAGACACCCGTTCCGGCGCTGGGTTCCAATACGCGGCGCAGATTGGCGTTGGCACATATTACCTGTGCTATAACATCCGTAACGTTGAGCGGGGTGTAAAAAGCCGTCAGCACAGAGGACTTAATACCGTCGGCATAACGTTTATACGCCCTCTGGTCGGGAGTGCACTCTTTCAACAAGGCATGCAACTCTTCGATAAGCGGCGTAAGCGCAGTCCTCTTCTGGGGCGGTAGAGGCTTCAGCACCTCTTTGATCGCTCCGAAACCGCTGTATGCTTGTAACGCATATCGCTCGTCCGCCGTTGCCGTGCGCCCCTCCCTTTCGAGCGCGAAGGCTATCCGGAGCGCCTCGATATTGAGGCGCAGGTGTTCCGTTTTATTGTAGGCCATGATCGAGCAGGATTTGGACGTTTCCCGTCAATTCGGTGTAGAGCAGTTCATACTGCGGCGAGGAGGCGAAGTCGTCCGTGAGGTCGTACTGCGCCGCTGCGCCGCGCATGAAAGGCAGCATCACGCGGGCTGCTTCGCGGGCTTCCATTTCGGATATCTGGTCGGGAAATTCGTCCCAAAGGATGTTGACGAGCGTGTTGTATAGGGAAAAATGAAGACCCCGATAAAGAACTTCGCAGGCTCGGTGTTCCGCTTCGGGGTGCGTACCTCCGCTGCGGATCACGTCGCTGTATGCTCCGGCGGCCTGCGCGGCACGTGCTTCGATAAACGTGCTGTCGGCGGCCAGCTCAGGATGCCCGTCGCGCAGAAATTCCAAGAGTGAGAGACCATAATAGGACAGATGCCCCGTAGGGGCGTTATGATGATCGTTCGGCATAACTGGGATGATGTCAGTGGTTGGTAAAAACAGGATCAGCGAAAAAGGCGCTCCGGGTTCCCACCCGAAGCGCCGCCACTGAATCATCCCTGCTACGGTAAAGTTTATGGCAGGAGCGTTCAGCGGCAAAGATAGCTATTATTTGCGGGTTTTACGCCCCGTCGTTTTCCCCGGCTTGCGATTCTCGAACACGAAGGTCGGACGAAACTCCCCGTCGAGCGTCAGGGCGGCCTCGAAGGTCCCGCCGTCAGATTTTGCAAACCCTTTGATCGTTCCGGTACGCCCCTTGGTAAGCAGCTCCGCCAGTTGGACGTCCGTGAGTTCCTTTTGCGCTACGGTGCGGAACACAGTAAGGCGGCATTCGGCATTCCGACATTTGGCTACTTTCTGAAAAAATACCACCTGCCCGCCACAGCGGGGGCACTTCGCCCCGGTGTGCTCGCCGGCAGTTTCGATACGGACTTTGAGCAGTTCGTTCGCAATTTGCGAGGCATAAACCTCTATGCCTTTGCGAAACGTGAAAGCATCCATATCTCCGGAGGCAATTTTTGAGAGGGCCAGCTCCCAGCCGCCTGTCAGGGCTGCATCGGCGATAGGCATATTCTTAACGATGCCGTATACCGCAAGGCCCTTTTCGGTGGGAACTAACGCCCTTTTATCCCTGCGGATATACTCGCGCGAAAAGAGCGTTTCGAGTACGGCAGCGCGTGTGGCGGGCGTGCCTAGTCCGGAGTCCTTCATCGCCTCGCGCTCGGCTTCGTCCTCCAGCTCTTTTCCGGCCGCTTCCATTGCCGCCAGCAGGCTCGATTCGGTATGCAGGGGCCGCGGCCGCGTCTGTTTTTCGACGAGGTCGCACCCGCGAACTGGAAGCGTATCTTCATATGCGAGGGGCGGCAAAGCCGCAGCTTCGTCCTCATGGAGTTCCTCTTTCTCACACCACACCTTGCGCCATCCCGCACTCTCGACGACTGTTCCGTGCACTTCGAAAGGAATGCCGGCACACTCCAGCCGGACGGCGGTGATGTCTTTCACACATGGAGCCGAGAATGCCTCGACCATACGCCCGGCAATCATGTCGTACACCTTTTCCTGCTCCGGAGTAAGTTTACCGGGGGTATGGCCGGTAATAAGCATTGCGTGGTGGTCGGTCACTTTCTCATTATCCACCGCGCGGCGACACAACTGCGCTCCGGCCAAGGCTGCCGCATGAGTGCCGAAGGCCGGATGTTCCCGCAAAGAGGCCAAAAGAGCCGGCAGTTCGTCGAATACATCCTGCGGAATATAGCGGCTGCCCGTGCGGGGATAGGTAATCAGTTTCGCCTCGTAGAGCGCCTGCGCGGTGTCGAGCGTCCGCTCTGCTGAAAAGCCGTATCGCGTATTGGCGTCTTTTTGGAGCGCTGTAAGGTCGTAGAGCAAAGGCGGCTGTTCCTTTATCTGGCGAGATTCCGCTTTCGTAACCCGCACACAGCCCGTTTCCATAACGGTTTTAAGAATGCCGCCCGCCTCTTCTTTCGTATAGTACCTCTCCGTAGAGAGGGCGGCGAAGGCCGTAGCATCCTTGGCCGTATGGAGTTTGAGGCGGAGGTAGGTTTGCGGAGTGAACGAGGTGTTTTCCAGATAGCGCTGGCAGACCAGCGCCAGCGTGGGAGTCTGCACGCGCCCCAGCGACCAGACGCCCCGGCCTGCGGCAATAGCCAATGCCTGCGAAGCGTTGATGCCCACGATCCAGTCCGCTTCGCTGCGGGCACGGGCTGAACGGTAGAGGTTGTCGTAGTCGCTGCCCGGTCGGATATTCTGCAAGCCATCGCGGATGGCCTTATCCGTCAGGCTGCTGATCCACAGCCGGTCGAAAGGAGTGTGGCAGCCGAGATACTGGTAAATGAAACGGAAGATCAGTTCGCCTTCGCGTCCGGCGTCGGTGGCCACGACGATACGCTCGGCCTTATCGAACAGTTTATGCAAAATGCCGAGTTGTTTGACCGTACCGGGATCGGGTTTATATTCTTTCCCGCTTTTTACTTTGCGAGGTTCGAGGATAAAGGTTTCGGGCAGAATAGGAAGATTCTCCCGGCGAAATCCTTCGATGCCGTAGGCTTCGGGCATGGCCGGACCTACGAGGTGCCCGAAGGCCCAAGTTACGGCGTAGCCGTTGCCTTCTATGTAGCCGTCCCTGCGGACGGAGGCCCCGATGACGGCGGCGATCTGCTGCGCCACCGAGGGCTTTTCTGCTATGATGACTTTCATTGGATATTGGATGATTCAGTGGCTTGTTTGTCATTGCCGCTCTCCCGCTCTTTCTTCTGGAGTGCGATCAATTTGCGGTCATAATGGATGTGATTCCCTTCCGCGTCGTAATACTGCGCGTCACAATCCTCTGGCATATCTTCCGCAGCAGGAACTCGGCCCATACGAAAAAGGACGAACATGGTCAGCGCGGAGAGCGCCGCCGAGGCTGTGAGGATAATCAGTATGGCCATCAACATATTATACCCCACCTACTCCTTTGCTCTTGTTCTGACGAGGCTTTGCCGGGGGCTGGTGCGTGGTGCGTTGCTCCTGCTTGGGCTGCGGCGTCTGTGCGGGATGGGATTCGGTCTGCGTCTGGCGCGGAGATGGGGTCTGTACGGTCTTGCGTGTGTAGTCGGGATTCCATTTGTAAGGACGGATTTTGCCGGCCTCGAAATCGGGTTTTACCCACCGATCCTGTGGCTCCTGTTCTCCTTGGAATTTAAGCCCGCGCATATAGATCGCTTTGACCTCCGGGCGTTTCTCCGGGATGCTGAGCGCTTCCTGCCACTGGGCATAGGTTTCTTGGGGAATTTCAACGCCGAAGACTCGCTTGGGGATGAACATCGGACGGGGGCCGTCCGGCAGCGGGTTGCCCTGCTCGGCTCGTTTCTGACGGTAAACGTCCTGGTTGTTGTCCTGATAGCGCCGACGGTCGAAGCCGTTGTGGTCGAACTCGAAGTTGCGTTCGGCAGCGTCTACCTGAATATAGGCGTCGCGCAGATATCCGGAACGAGTGGTATAACCCTCCAACAACACTTTGCCACCGGAATAGAGGTCGAGTTGTTTGCCCTCGGAGAGCGCGGCATTTTTAATCATATCGCGCTTGTCGAGCTGCGAAACGGGCATGTGGATTAACTCGTTCGTCCATTTATCGCGCGATATGTAACAGGGGGTCATCTTACCCGGCTCCAATTCAAGGTCGATGACCTTGCCTGCATGGCGGGTCGCCTCGATGTTGCGTTTGGCCTCGTCGTCGAGCAGTACGCCATGAAACGGAGAGTCGAGATCGCACTTTTCACGGTAATAATGAGGTACGACTTTCAACGTGCCGTCTGCCTGCTCTTCGAGCGATACTCGCCCCTTGGTCGTTACTCGCATGCCGCCCTGCTCCATTTCGGGGTGCATTTCAATCAGGCCGTTTGACTTGTGGCCGTAGGACATCGCTCTAAGGTAAGGTTCCATATCCTCCATGCGGATACCCTTGCGGGCCATGTCGTCCATGTCGATTTTCGAAACGTCCATAGGCTCGAAGCGCGGACCTTCGCTGTGGTGCTGTTCCATTTTCGATAGCTCTGCCGTCGGGTCTACACGATAGTTGGAGAGCAGTTGCGGATCGAGTTCGATTTTGATGAGTTTTTCGAGCACACTCTCCGCCATGATGAAGATTTCCGAAATGCCCGTTTTGACGGGGTCTTGGGACGTCTCCATGAATTTCCGGAAAAATGCCTCCAACGCCGGCTCGTTCGTGTTGACGTCGAAAAGTTTGGGGAGGTCGGTTTCCTGCGGATCGGCGGTCTTGGCGTTCCCTGCGTCGTCCATTTTTGTTACGGCTTTCAGTTTGCCTTGTTTGCCTTGTTTGCCTTCTTCGGCTTCACGGACAAGCATTACTTTTTTCTCGTCCTTCTTTACGTTTTCGTCCATTTTACGGAGTGTTTTTGATTCGCACCAATAGCGGTGCAGGGACGAAGTTAAGCCTTGCGGTGCGGCGGGAAAACGCTTTTCCGCCCTATGGCTGCAGTTAGCGTCGCTATGGCATAGGTTGGCGTCGGAATAAGGGAAAAAGTGCAAAAAACAGATGGGATTTGGCTCACAATTCATAAAGCGTTATATTCGTAATACAATGATTAACGCAGGTATTATTTGAAGAGGCTGTCTAACAATTCTAACTTAGGCAGCCTCTTTTTTATGTTTGCAAATA
>ERZ780218.175-NODE-175-length-69688-cov-6.244611_pt1 | contig 69688 bp, 68 predicted proteins | sample MGYA00510975_ERZ780218 | MGnify/ENA primary metagenome ERZ780218 (study PRJEB29588, sample SAMEA2152063) | human gut metagenome | biome: human gut; feature: human-associated habitat; material: faeces | place: Denmark | collected 2008/2010 ... | reverse complement strand
GCCTTTTCCGCTATCTTTTTTTGTGAATTGTTATGCTTCTATTGTAAACCTACAACACTTATCGTCATAACAGCAATATTGAACTTGAAATTAATATAATTATACTGTATAATTATTATGCGGATCATTTCTGCACAACAACGATCATTCGGAGGGAACAATGGAACAGACTGCAAAAATAAAAGATGAAATTCAAAAAAAGCCTGATATATTCGACAGGATAATGAGCTGGGGCTTTTTAAAAAAATTTGAGCCCATGTACAGAAAAAATAAGGAAATACTTCTTTATCTGTTTTTCGGAGCCTGGACTACCGTCATAAGCTTTGTATCATTTTTCATAGCCGCGGCGCTGATAAAGCTGCCGGACATCTCGATTTTCGGAGTGCCGGTCGACACCGCTGTTACCGTCAGCAATATTATTTCCTGGATATGTGCCGTTACTTTTTCGTATGTGACAGCAAGGATATGGGTTTTTGAATCTACCGCGCACGGAGGCAAGGCTGTTTTTAAAGAAGCCCTGGTTTTTTACGGAGGAAGGGTATTTACTCTTATCGTGGAAACAGTAATGATGAACGTCGGCGTACAGGCGCTTAGCATCAACGAAAATATAATGAAAATAATCGCTTCAATAGTGGTGCTTATATTGAACTACGTTATCAGCAAGCTGCTGGTATTTAAAAAAACAAGCTGAACAAGCCCCGCTCACAAAAGAAAAGGCAGCGAAGAAGCACGCCGTTGTTTTGGTATGCTTTTGCGCTGCTTTTATTATTTCATACAAAGTATATGCCTCAGGCGCTGTTCTATCCCAGCAGTTCCTTGTCGGAGGTGTGAAGAACCAGTACATCGCCCGGCTTGATGGTAGTGTTTCCGTTTGGTATGACGGTTTTTTCATTTCGCTTTATCATAACTACAAGAACATTTCTGGGAATTGCCTCAGAAATGGTTCTGCCCGCCCACTCGTTGTCTGCGGCGATCTCCTCCTCAGAAAGCAATACCTGCTGACTCGACCGCTTCGGCTCGAAGCCGACTGCGCTGAGAACAAGAACATCACCCTCAAGAACAATGGTGCCGCCGCGAGGAATAACAGTCCTGTCGCCGCGGGAGATCATAACCAGCAAAGTTTCCGGAGGCAGGTTTATATCCTTGACCTTAAGGTTTATCCACGGGTGACCCTTCTTGATATTAAGGCGTATAAACTGGATCTCCGTTTCATTGGAATAATCCGTAAAGGTTTTCATTACGCTGTCCTCGTCGTCTATCATATTCAGCTTTTCAGACACCTTCGGAAGCAATGTTCCCTGTATTCCGATGCTCAGCAAAACCACGCAGAAAGCTATATGGAAAACATCGCTTTTGGTATAGGCGTCGGACACGGTTGCCAGAATAGCGAATACTATAGACGTCGCACCTCTCAGACCTGCCCATGAAACAACCGCGATCTGGTTAAGCTTAGCTTTAAAAGGAAGCATTAAAAGGCTTACCGTTATCGGTCTTACGATAAAAGTTAAAGCTACGGCAATAAGCAAAGCAGGGATTATTATCTTAGGTATCTGGGAGGGGAACGACAAAAGTCCCAGCAGGAAAAACAGCAGTATCTGCATAAGTCCGGTAAGTCCGTCGAAAAAATGCACCTGAACCTTTTTGTTCTTTATTTTGCTGTTTCCCATAACTATTCCCACCAGATAACAGCTCAGATAACCGTTTCCTCCTACGAGCGATGGAAGAGCGTATGAAAACACGGCCATCGCAACAATAAAAATAGTGTCAAATCCGTCTGCGTCAAATTCAACATGCTTCAGCACCCAGACCGCTCCGAGAGCAATAAGCGCTCCGATTCCGATTCCGTATACTATCTGGGCAAAAAGCATATAAGCTGTCTTCCAGCCTGACACGCCGCCGCTCATGACCGACAGTATTATTACCGTTAACATATATGCCCATGGATCGTTGCTTCCGCTTTCAAGCTCAAGCACGGAAGCAGTGCCGTATTTCAGGTTAAGATTTTTGGATCTAAGGATATTGAATACCGAAGCGGCGTCGGTCGAGCTGAGAACCGCTCCGATAAGCATTCCCTCTGCCAGTGGAAACCTGAGAACATAATGACAAAACAATCCGGTCAGCAGCGCTGTCATCAGAGTTCCGACAGACGAAAGCACCAGACTTTTCGCCGCTACCTTTTTCGCAGTCGCCCATTTTGTTCCGAATCCTCCGTAAAATATAATAAAAATAAGAGCAACGGAACAAATCTGTTCTGCAAATTCAAAATTTTCAAACTCTATTTTGAATATACCGTCAGAACCGAAAAGCATACCCAGAAGAATGAATGCAAACAGCATCGGTACGCCTATTTTGTTTGAGATCTTGTTAAATACAATGCAGCATATGACTATAACTGCACCGATAGTGAGAGATAGTGCCATGTTTTTCCTCCTTATGGTATATTTGCGTAATACCGTACAAAATCATGCATGGTATTACTTTTATATTATAACATTTTTTCGGGTCGTTTTCAACCGCATTTGCGTCCTGCGTATAAAATAATTCAATTATTCATTCAAAACGCCCATCACATCGGAGTAAACGCACATCAGTTTCGGCGGTTTATATAAAATTATACAGACAGAATTCACTTTAAAATTTTTATATTATCTTAAGCAAGCGCACTCTGATGCAATAAAACAGGGCGGCCTATGCCGCCCTGAGTATTTGTTATTGCTGTCAACATTCTTGCCGCTACAGACTGTTATTATTATATCTTTGCAGAAACTGTTTGGTACGCTCGTTCTGAGTATTTCCGAACAGTTCCTCCGGATCGCCTTCTTCTACAATATAGCCGCCGTCCATAAAAATAACGTGATTTGCCACATCCCTTGCGAACGCCATTTCATGAGTTACGATAACCATCGTCATCTTCTCCTGAGCAAGCTCTTTTATTACTTTAAGTATCTCCCCTGTCAGCTCCGGATCAAGCGCCGATGTCGGCTCGTCGAAAAAAAGCACCTCCGGCTTCAACGCAAGCGCTCTGGCTATCGAAACTCTCTGCTGCTGTCCGCCGGAAAGCTCGCACGGGTAAGATTTTGCCTTATCGGAAAGCCCCATTTTTTTCAGCAGCTCCTCCGCCTCGGAAATAGCCTCGCTTCTGGATTTTTTCAGAACATGAACCGGAGCCTCTATTATATTCTGCATCACCGACATATGCGGAAACAGATTGAAATTCTGAAAAACAAGTCCTATTTTCAGCCGTATCTCTCTCAGAGTTTTTGAGGGAGCGTAAACCGCTTTTCCATTCTCTGTTCTCAGCATATTCATTGAACAGACGTTTATCTCGCCCCCGTCCGCTCTTTCAAGCTGATTTATACATCTTAAAAGCGTGGATTTACCCGAGCCGGACGGTCCTATGACCGCAACGACCTGTCCCTGCTCAACGTTAAAAGAAATATCCTTCAGCACATTAAGGCTTCCGAAATTTTTGGAAAGGTTTTTAACCTCTAAAGTTGCCATATCTATTATCCTTTCCCTTTCTTACTTATAGTAATTGAATTTCTTCTCTATAAAAGCGAATGCAACGGTAACTGCCGCATTCAGCACGAAATAGAAAAGACCCGCTACAAAAAGCGGCACGACTGAGCTGTAGGTATTCATCATCTGCTTTGATTTAAGCGTTATTTCCGCAAAAGCTATAACGTTGGCGAGAGAGGTATCCTTTACCAAAACGATCACCTCGTTGGACGTAGCGGGAATAACTCTCTTGACCACCTGAGGCAGTATTATTCTGAAAAAAGTCTGGAGCTTATTCATTCCAAGCATTGAAGCCGCCTCATACTGACCCTTGGGAATAGCCTCTATTCCGCCTCTGAATATCTCGGCAAAATAAGCGGCGTAATTGAGCACAAACGCTACCACAAGAGCGGTAAACATATAGTTATCGTCCCTTATGTTCACCTTATTGAGCATATCATAAAACCAGTTGGACGTTCCCGACTTTCTCGCCGAAGCAGTAAGCATCGGGATTGCGTAATAAACAGCTATGATCTGCAGCATAAGAGGCGTTCCCCTCATTATGAGTATGTACAGATTGGTAATCCACGAAACCGGCTTGAACCTGCATTTTTTCAGCCATGTAACTATAACTCCCACAGGAATCGAAAGCGCCAGCGTCCAGAAAAACAGCTTGAGTGTATTGGGCAGATATTCAAGCAGGATCCCGGCAACGTTAAGTATATCTTCAAAACTCACAAAAAGCACCACCAAAGTCAATATTCTTTTATATTATACAACATACCTCTGATTTAGTCAATAACTGTGCTGTCATGTCAGCACGATAAATTGTAAAGCCGTGATATTACAGGCTTTTTTCGGCAGAGACAGCTTCTTTCCATGTTGAATTTTACGGGTAGGTGTGATATAATCGAACAAGAGGTGATTGATGAATGAATAAAGTAAGATTCATTGCAAACAAAGATACCAACTATGTTTTTCATATGCTTTCTGTCGCAAAATGCGGTTATGACAATACTTATGGCAGTTACTACAGAAATCTTTATCCTGCCGAAGATTTGGCGGTAATCAAAGAAAACGAGCCGCTTTTGTCGGTTTGCGGCGGCGAGCACTGCGGATTTTTATACGGAACTCTGGTAAGCGAGCCTGCGTGCGGAATGGTATCTGCAAAGGATTATTACTCCGGGCTTATCAGAATGGCTGACAATAACGAAGCGCCGCCGGAATTTGAAAAATATGTCGATACCGTCCGCCGCATTTCAGAGATTATGATAAAGCATTACGATCATTACGCAAATCACATCTGGGAAGACGAGGAAAATAAGATCAAAGCATATATCCCAAAAGTGCTTCGGCTGTTTGAAGAGTCGGATTTTACGGAAAAGGCTGAGAAAGCAGTCGGATGTAAGCTTACGAGCAAATATTTCACAGCCACTCTTGTCACTTCGGCAGAAAATGGTGCAGAAGCAATAGATATTTCAACCGAACAGGATGTGTTTGGCATTGAGAGAGATCCTCTTGACGCATTTTATTTCATAGGGCATGAATTTATTATATATTTACTTTTCAATGCCCTCAGGGATGTGAATGCTTTCAAAAGATTTGATACATGGAACTTGACAGAGGGACTTGCAGAATACTATCTTAAAAAGGTTATGGGCAATACCAGATTTTTTGACAGTCATCAAAAGTACGTTGCATTCTTTGAGAAGTGTGAAAAAAATACGAAAGTATCTGCTGTCGAACTTTACAAAGCAGGATTACAAGCCGACAACATTTAATTATTCTAAATTAACTTTGCCTTGGCTGCTTATTACGAAAGTAATGCAACGCTAGGTATCCAGTCCAAAAAAAATTATAAAGATAACCCCTTGATTTTTGCCAATTGCATGCAAGAAACACCGGAATTTGCTTTTGAATCTAAACTCGCTCCATTTTTCAGCAGTAAGTCTATTATAGTTCTGTCTCCATTATATCCAGAAATAGCTATCATTAACGGCGTTCTTCCAAATTTATCGGCTGCGTTGATTTCAGCTCCGTTTTCCAAAAGAAATTGCACTATTCTAACGGATTCACTTTGCACAGCAATATGTAAATAAGAATATGAATTTGCATCTTTAAAGTTTACCGTATCGATTAGACAAAATATTCAATGCTTCATCATCATGCCTATCTGCAATTTTATAAAACAATTCATCTCTTCCTAATCTATCCATTATGATTTACGCCTCTCTTTATTTCATATCTATAACTTCTCTTGAAACTTGGGGTTGTGACGAATAATAATTGCTTACTGCTTCCTGTTATCAAAAGACAAAATCCCGAATCCCCAATGGGTTTCGGGATTTTTTGTTTTATTCCCACTCGCTCCTTGAACCGTAATCTTAACCAGTTCGAGTTAAGTTTTATCGCTCGTGGTATCTCAATTATCTCAGTTGTCTGTCAGATTTGGAGTATCTGATTTTTTGTTGCCAAAGTGTTGCCAATCCACATCGTTAGGTATTGCTTTTTCGACAAAAAAGTGCTAAAATATATATTGGGGTATTATTAATATTATCTCTATTATACCTATAACACAAGGAGGATTCTTTTATGAGTAAAGCTGAAGAATACTATTCATATATTGATGCAGAACACGCAAAAGGACAAGCGGCTGCTGAGAGCATTCGTGATACTATGCAAACTATAACAAATCACATTCCTGTTAGAACATTCAATGTTGAAGATAGAGTTAAGATAGCCTCAAAAATTCTTGGAATTCTTTCTCTGGAAGAAAGAAAAGAATTAGCCACTCAATTATTAGAAGAACAGGTTTCTGAACAAAGAGAAAAGTTGAATCATTGGAGTGCTATCACAGCTCAATCTTCTCAAATTGACACCGGATATATTGCTCAACACCTTGTTTCGCTTCAAACACAAATCGCTGGTCAAGGAATGCGAGGAAAAGGTGATGACCTGTGCGATGGCTCAGAAGTTAAGAGCGCCAATTTTCTCGATTCACTTGATAAAAAGGGTGCAACTGCACCAAGATGGAATTTTACTGCTGTAACTCGTCAAATAATGGAACGCTTTCTTGAGTATCCTGCTGTTTATTTGCTGTCTATGGATCTTAACGCTCAAGGTTGTTTTAGAACAAGAATATGGAAAGTTGATGTTACAAAGCATACAGTTCTGAGAGAACGATATAATGAATGGATGAATGTACTTGGTTATCCTAAATTTACCTCTGAAAAAGAAGAAAGCGTAAACTTTCAGTTGTTCCCTCCACATATCCGAACTGAGGAAAGTTTTGCAAGGCATGGTAATGGTAGAAAAAATGGTTTCACCAAATTAGAGATACCTCTCGAAAATTGTGAAGGCTCTGAACTGATTTTCCGTGCTGATGAAATTGACGGCAAAATTATTATTTCAAAGTTCTAATAAAAGTGCTGTGGGGTATACTTATGTTTAGGAATCAATTAAAAATAGCGATTGACGTTTTGAACACTCATCATCTTCATTTCTTTGAAGGTCAGGAATTTGCAGAAATGACGGATCAACCGACTCCAGAAGATTCAAGAGCCTGGTCGCAAATACTAATTAGCGTCCTTACAGGGATTCCAGGCTTAGCTAGACAAAAAGGTCCTGATTTGGCAGATGGTTCAGATGTCAAATCTGCAAATGCCTGGTTTTCAATTGATAAAGTCCGTTTCAACGGGGTTATAAAAGCCGGAACGCAGAGTAGTCTTTCTGGAACAATGGCATATCTTGATCAAATGCCGTATTTATTCTTTGTTCTTTGGGATATAAACCCTGATAACAACACGGAAAGAACAAGAATTTGGGCTGTTCGCCCACAATATGATAGATTGTTCAGAGAAGTGGCTGAGGAATGGTATTCTCAATATGCTAGCGGACAGATCAGAAGTAATAATTTTCAGTTGCATCCGCCTGTCAATGTTAATAATGATGTATTTACAAATCGTTGTGGAGATTTGGTTTACCCTCTTTTGTTTATGGCAGAGTGGAACGGAAGAGAATATGAAATTCTTTCATATTCTCCCGAAGTCCTTGATGATGGAGAATGCCAATATCCATCGTATTAATGGATTTTCTCTAACTTAAATAATTGTGTCCGCAGCTTTTCATCGGCAGAATATTTTGATTTGAATGCAGACTCGATTTGCTTATCTATTGAAGCAATTTGGTCTTTGGCTTCAGTTGTTGTTGGATATGGAATCAATATGTCGGCTAGCTGTTCTCTTTTTATACGGCTGTGAGATGATGATGTTCCAGAAGTAAGATTTTCAATTTGTTTTGCAACATATGAAGTTTTTAGTAGAAAACATATTGCATATGCTCCTACATCTGCGATTGGTTGTAGTATTTCAAATTCATTAGAGCATACTAAATCTTTTTCAAATTGCGGTACGACAGTCATTCTGGGAATTCGAGGATTGATTTTCGAGAACAGAATATCCCCTTCAAAACATTGTCTACCTTTTGAAATCGGATCATATTCTAATACTTGCTGAAAATCTATTGTACTATCAGGATTGATATGCAATACGCTGATGTGCTTAACATCTTTATTGGCATTCATATTCTTTCTTCCGATAGTATTGAAAGATACTACCTCTGATAGCTTTTTTAACTCATATCCGCTTGCCTGTATATGTTGAAGCATTTCGATGGTCTGTAATCTGTCGGCACTATAAAAACTTGGATTCAGAACTTTTTGTATTAATTCATTTACAAGAATATTAGTAACGGAAGGCGAAACAGACATTATTGGATTATGAGTTTCATTGCAATAGATTTTGGCAATAAGTTCCATTTCATTTTGTTTTGTTTTTATCTTTACAGGTACGCCCATACGTTCTTTAACATTATATCCAATGTCATTGCATATCCCCATTACAATTTCTTCACAGAGACTAGGTGCCTTATTTGTTAAATATAGTATTGATGTTTTTGTGCGAGTTCCTGCCTGAGCAAAAGTAACCGCAGGCATTTCCACAACTGCATTTATAGTGTAATGTGCAATTACATAGTTTCTAACCTGTGCATTAATACCTTTGGCTGAGAAAAAACTATCGGGAAGAACTATTGCAAGCTTTCCGTTTTCTTTTAGAAGCTTCAAACATTTCATCAACATAAGTAGTTCAGAAGGAACACTCACATTAGAAATTGATAATTGTTCAATTCCACAATAATCATCGAAGTTTAATTCGCTAACTTGGTATTCTGCACCGAACGGTGGATTTGTAAAAATCAAATCTACTTTTCCAGCGTAACTATCAATAAAGGTTGTATCATAAATACTATTTCCTGCGTTGATGTTTTGGATGTTACCGCCCATAAGGAGAGTATTGATTTTTGATAATCGTACCATTCGATCAACTTTATCCTGAGCAATTACGCCTGATGCTAAAAAGCCTTTTATGATATTGTCTTTTTTCTTTTTGCTGGTAGACATCACATAAGAAATAAACCGCTTAGATGATTCAATTAATAACGTACCAACACCACAAGTAGGATCCATAATCTTAAATTCATCCAGTTTAATTGAGTCAAAATAATTTTCCGTAATAAAATCGTGGAAAATCATATCCAAAATAGGAGATGCTATTTCTGCCGGTGTCATATACTGAGCATCTTCTTTATTGTTTCGGAAGTTTTCACGCACAAAATGCCCAAAGCATTCATTTATTATATCAAAATCGGATAGAGCATTTGTTTCGGTTAAATTGATAAAATCTATCTTTTCAATTTCTGAAATCAGTCTGGTTGCAAACATATCTTCCGAGGGCTGAATATTTAATGAAGGATTTCCACCAAAAATACTTGTTCCATCAGTATTCTGAAAGAATGGTTCCTTAATAGCTGTATCAAACAAATCTCTTAATGTGATTGCAACCTTTTCACTATCACCGTATCGAGCAAGTGATTCTTTCTTTACAAATTCTAGTGAGAACTTTTTCTTATTTAGAGCATAGTGATATGAGAGCATTATTAACTTTACAATTTCATCGAGCTTAGCATTAGAATCATCTATCCTACCATAGCTATGATAGTCCTCCCTTAAATGAAGAAGAATCTCATAAAACAATTCATAATTAATTCCTGTATTCATACTATTAACCTCCTAAGTCTTTTTTATTATACCACATTTCAATTCGCTTGTCAAGGATTATAATCTGTATTTTAGATTATAATCTAAAATCATTTGTGTAAAAGAAGCACTTGAACAACAAGTGCTTCTTATCTATTACATTACACATACACCATAGCCGCATACACCGGCTCTCTTGCACACCGGCGATCCATGTTCTCCAGACCTCTCGCCTTCACAAGATCACCGACCGCCACAGCTCTGAGATACTCCTGATCGTTTACAAGCATCTTCTCGACCTGACGTTCCACAGCTTCTGCAACGGAACGGTCAAGCTCGGTCAGGTAGTTGAGAATCGTGCCGTCATTGACGAGCTTTTTCAGCCTTTCGTGTCGGTATTCCGCCGAATAGTGCAGATGGTACTTGATGTGATCGGAGCTGAACGCTGTCACGCTCGGCTCGGCATCAGCAGTGTTGTGGGTAACGTTCAGGGCATCGGTGTCGAGAACCCATACAGGCATCTTCTTGCCGTTGACGTTGATCTTTTCCTTGCTTTTGATAATCATAGTATAGTCCTCCTTATTCCAGCACGTTCTTTCTTTGTGCTGCGTTAACTCTTGTGTGGTTGTATTCATCACGCAGACCGTGAGCGTCAATGACGGTCAGCGCCTTTTGCAGATTACGAGTAAGCTGTTCCTCTCTTGTGATACGCCGACTTTCAGCATTCATCTTGCTGCGTGTGAAGTGCCTTGCATCGTCCTCTTTCTTTTTGTAGACTGCAAGCTCCGAGGAAACAGTTTGCAGCTCTGCTTTGGCTGCATCACGCTCCTGCACAGCAGTGTCACGCTCTTTACGGAGCTTCTTTGTGGTCTTCTCCATAGCGACATACTTCTTTGCCGTGTCACTGAGCTTGTCATAATCCTCTTTGGAGAGCGTGACCTTTTTGCCGAACATGGACTCCTTTGCTTCGATACTCTCGATCTCACCGATCTTGACTTTCTTTTCAGAAGCCTTGTCCAGTTCCTGCTTAACTGCATCAAGCTCAGACTCCGCAGCTTCGATCTCCTCACGGAGCTTGTCAGCCTTGTACTTTGAAACGCTCTTGTGCTTCTCATGAGTGCCGAGCTTTACCCATTCGATACCGTGTTCGAGCATGAGCTGTCCGATGTGTTCTTTCTCCTGTTCGAGCCACGCCATTGTGATCGTATTGGAGATACCTTCGCCTGCAAGTCCCTGCTGCCGTAAAGCACCCGTAAGCGAGTTTCGGACACGCATTCCGTTCTTGCGTTTTTCATCGCACAGCGGAACAAAATCAAGGTGCAGGTGCGGTGTGCTTTCGTCCATGTGGATCACAGCATTGAACAGTTTCAGATGGGGATTTCTCTCCTCAAAACTACGGGCATATTCTTCCAGCACCGCTGCCGCTTCATGGCACATATCGGAATCCAGTCCGGTGTCCTCACGGTTTCCGACCTGGAAGATCGCTTCATGGAATTCTTTTTCCTGTCGGCTGTGGCGGATATGTTCCTGATAATTTGCGATCTTCCGGTCACGTCTGGTCTGCTTGTTGTTATACTCTGCAAGTGCGTCATCGAACAGTTCATGATAGAGCTGTTTCAGTGAGCGCTGACAGATGATTATGTCATCTCGGATTCTGTCCTCGTGGACATTTTCAGTTATGATAGAACGGTTATTATGGTTGAGGTCTCCACGACCGATACAGCCGCTCAAAGTTCTTTGTTCTATAAGATCACTCTCCTTATGAAAACGCCGCAGTGAGCACGACACTGAAGTGTCTGAGCAAATATGATGAGCCTGCACAGCAGGCGATCGGTGAGGAGCACCGAACAATTCGGCAGAAGCCGAATTGGCTTCTGTTACTCTTGGCAAGAGTAACGCAAAGATACTTTCGACAGCCGAAGACCGTCTATCAAAAGTATCTATTGCGCTCTGCGATGCTGAAACGGCTGACGGAGCAGCCGTAAATGTGGGCGCACTTTTTCAAAAATCCGCATTACTATTTTTGAAAAGTGCAACTCAACTGCGTCGATGTGCGTCGGTGGTGACGATGTTTTACACCGCCCTAAAACCATCGACGCATCGACGCACATCGTCACGCTAAAGCGTTGTCGATCATCTCCTGATACGCTCGGTCATAATCTTCGCCTGCAATATCGTCAACCGTGTCGGCGCTGATGATGAGTTCTCCCTTAACGGCAGGAACAGCATCTGAACCTTTTTTGGTTTCTTCTTTTGCAGGTTCAGGGGAGATTACAATAGGATGATCTGCATCGTAGCGAAGCTGAATCAGCTTTGCCTTGTGAGTACGCTTATTGCTGTACTGCACGAAGTACAAATTATACAGCTTTCCAGCGTTGACATTCAGCTTCAGAGAAAGAGCATTCGGCTTAATGTCAAGCTCCAGCTTTTCGATCAGTTCAGTCGCCGTTCCCTCCCAAGTCGAATTATCCACATTGATGAATTTGCCGATTGCTTCAAGCACAGGCTCAGGCGGTTCGGTGTATTCGGGAGATTTCTCTCCGCTCAGTTCCCAACACAGCGTTTCTTTGTTTCGGGTGAGCATATACTTCTTATCCGGCTGATCTCTGCCCGACACCTCAATAGTTGCATCACCGTCGGAGCGTTTATTCTTGTACATGATGAACGCTCCGTCCGTTGCACCGAGCAGACCATTTGTGCCGGAGATACGGTCGAAATTATCATCGGACTTCTGCTTTCGGGTGTGGTGGACGAGTATCAGGCAGATACCCGTTCTGTCAGCAAAGGCTTTCAGCCCTGCGATAATATCGTAGTCCCTCGCATAACTGTAAGTGTCGCCCTCTGCTTCACGGACTTTCTGCAAGGTGTCGATGATGACAAGCGATGTTTCGGGGTGTTCGTGCATGAAGGTGTCGAGCTGATCGAGCAGTCCCTCATTCAGCGACTTGGAAGCAACTGAAAAGAAAAGATCATCTGCCGTTTCCGTTCCGAACATTCGGTAAAGACGCTCCTGCAATCTGCGGTAATCGTCCTCCAAAGCGAGGTACAGCACCGTCCCCTTGCGGACTGCATAATTCCACATCGGCGTTCCCGAGCTAACATGATAGGCGATCTGAGCCATCATAAAGCTCTTGCCGACCTTTGGAGCGCCGACAAACAGGTAAGTGCCAGGGTAAAGGAAGTGGTCAATGATCGGCGGTTTGCCCGGGTAGACCATCTCATAAAGCTCAGGCATAGAAACAGTCTGCATAAAGCCCAGGGCAGATTCACGTTCCGCCTGAGCTTGTGCCTGCATTTCCTGTTCATACTCCTGCTGTGCGAGGTAAATTTCCTCGGCTGAGGGGTTGAAATTCTCCCCGTAATCTGGTATAATAGTAGGTGTTAAATCAAGTGACTGCCCTGCACCTGCGCCAACAGGTGCATCAAGGGCGGTCATTTCTCTTTCTTCGGTCATTCTCTATCTCCTTTCAGACCATTCAGTGTTGTTGTAATGAGCTGTATCGTGGACAGCAGCTCATTGTCCACAGGCGAGCCTTTCTCTATTCTTTTCAGCTCGCCGAGGACTTCCGTAAGCTGATTTTTCAGAGCCTTGTACACTCTCGGATTGCCCTGTACGACAACATCACGGCACAGCAGCCGCTTCACGACGTAGTCCTGCTTGGTCAGTCCCGACAGTGCCACAGCCGAGTTGATCAGCTTATCTTCTTCGGGCGAGACACGGAAACCGATCGTCCTCGCCCTGAAACGTCCCTTGCTGTCAAGATTTTTCGCTGACATCTGCATCACCTCCCTCCGTATCATCGTTTCTCAGGTCACTGAGCCTGTCAGCCATCTCGTTTTGAGTGCTGGGGAACAGGTGAGCGTAGCGATATGTAATATCAATGCTCTCATGTCCTACCCTGTCCGCTATCGCAACAGCCGAGAACCCCATTTCAATCAGCAGAGAGATATGCGAGTGTCTGAGATCATGAATGCGGATACGCTTCACGCCCGATTCTTTCGCTCCTCTGTCCATTTCGTGATGAAGGTAGCTCTTGGTTATCATGAACATACGGTCATGTTCTTCGATACCGTAGAGCTGACCGATGAAATCCTGTATCTCCTGAGAAAGAAAATCGGGCATTTTCACCACACGGTTGCTCTTGGGTGTTTTCGGATCAGTGATAATGTCCTGCCCTTTGATACGCTGATAGGACTTTGTAATAGAAACCGTCTGCTTCTCAAAGTCGAAATCGGCAGGAGTGAGAGCGAGAAGCTCACCCTCACGGATACCGCACCAGTACAGTATTTCAAAGGCATAGAAAGAAATCGGCTTGTCCATCATGACTTCTGCGAACTTCTTGTATTCCTCCTGCGTCCAGAACAGCATCTCACGGCTTTTTGCCTTGCCCATATTGCCTGCCTTGGCTGCGGGATTGCTCGGCAATCCGTAGAACTTGACCGCATAGTTGAATACGGCACTGAGCTGATTGTGGAGCGTTTTCAGATACACAGGTGAGTAGGGCTTGCCCGTCTTGGTCGAGCCTTCGAGCATCTCATTCTGCCACGCTATCACATCTTTCGGCTGAATATCGCACATCTTTCTTTTCCCGAAGAACGGGATCAGCTTAGTGCGGAGGATATGCTCCTTGGTGTGCCATGTGTTGTCTTTCAGACGCTTCTTCATATCGTCAAAGTAAATCTCCGAAAAGCTCTCGAAAGTCATATCAAGGCTTGATTCCACCTTGTTCATCTGCTCACGCTCCCACGCCTGAGCTTCTTTCTTTGTGGAGAAACCACGCTTCTGTGTCTGTTTGCGTTCTCCACGGCTGTCGGTGTAGCGATAGATCACACGCCACTTATTGCCGTCCTTGTAGACTGACATCGTATCACTTCCTTTCGCTGTCCTCAGCAGAACCGCCGTAGCAAGTCCTTTCGAGGAAGTATTGCCTGTTCACTCTGCCCGAGATCGTGATATATCCCTTGGCTTCAAGCTCCTTGTTGAGCTTCTGCACTATCTTATAAGCATAGGACTTGGAAACATCAAGCTCTCTGGCAACATCTTCTACTCTCATAAAATTTTTATCTGTCATTATGAGTATCTCCTTTCTTTGACTTAACTCTAAATCGTTAAGTGCTGATTATATTATACTAAACATTTTGCGTTATGTCAAGACCTAAAATACTAAACAAATTTATTTCTACTATCTTGACAAACACTAAGCATATATGTTATAATTGATTTGTGAAATATGGCGGCGCAGATCGTCAGCCGATTGAAAATGGAGGACAACAATATGGCAATAGGTGAGAGGATCAGGTTTATCAGAAACCTCAGAGGTATGACGCAGAAATTCTTAGGCTTGCAGGTCGGCTTCTCGGAACGGACAGCCGATATTCGTATGGCGCAGTATGAATCGGGTTCGAGAACGCCCAAAGCTGACCTTGTAGAGCTGCTTGCCGATGCACTTGACGTATCGACCGAAGCTCTGAACGTGCCGAACATTGACAGCTACACCGGGCTTATGCACACACTCTTTGCTTTAGAGGACTTATACGGCTTCAAGATCGACCGTCTGGACGATGAAATATGTATCCGCATCAACAGGCAGAACGGCTCGACTTTTGCTAAAATGACAGGTCTGCTCGAACCCTGGGAGGAGATGGCTCAGAAGTACCGGGGTGGGGAGATCAGCCGTGAGGAGTACGACCAGTGGAGATACAGGTATCCGAGGTCGGAAGCGGAGAGGAATGAAGCTACTCGCATAGCAACGAAAGAAAGTGATTAACTATGTTTGATATTCAGTATACGAGCTATGAGGATATGGCTCAAAATACCCAGTTGTATCTGAAAGAAATAAAGGGCATAGACCAATTTAAGAAACTTCAAGATGGTTTATATGGAGAAATGGACTTCCTTTGCTGGGGAGATGACCGAATTGAAAAGGTTCAGTATTATCAAGATAAACTTACGATCACCATTGTTCATGAAAGGGATAATCTGATGCTGTCAGGTCAGAAAATCAATGCTGTTTACTATGAATTTGTGTTTAATGGTGTAGAGCTTCATTGGTTAGACATTGCAACCTACCAAGAACACTATATAGACGATGTAACTATCCAACGAAATCCCGATGGAAAATACAGTATTTCATTTGGAACTGCCGAGCTTGATTTTCGGTATTCAAGTGCCGAAGCTAAACAATGCGGAATATACCACATATAACAAAAAGAGCTATCCGATTCGTAAATTGAATCAGATAGCTCTTATCTTTTCAGACAGAATATTTATAACTGTTGCCGATGATAGAGAAATGTTGCCAAAACGTTGCCATTCAGCTTAACTACACCACGAAAAGTACGGTATTACGCCGTTTCAGCAAGCGTTTGCATTATTTCCACTCGCTATAGAAATTCGCACACCTGATACATCTGGTGACAGTGTGTTTCAGGTATTACAAATAATACGCATTCATTCATGTGGTACAAGGATTATGATGAAAATTTAGTATCACAAACAGTATCACGGTGATGCTGCTGCATATTGAGTGGAATATATTGGCGGATGTTTAGGAAGAATAATTCTCATGGTTATATAAAGAAGCATTTTGCTGCATTTTCAATGTGGCAAGCTTCTTATTTTAATAATTCATCAACCGCTTTAAGGTGAAGCAGATAAAAGGAACGATTGCCTTGTTTATTGGTTATCAGCAGTTCTTCGGGAATGCGTTTCAGTCTTGAACGAACAGTATTATATGATAATCCCATTTCATATTCAAGCTCTTTCTGAGAAATTCCGATATTGGAAAACAGTGCTGCCTGAATCAGATAGTCGTATATTCTGCACATACTTTCATCATCTGCATTTGGTAACTGTGTTATCAGATTTATATAGTGCATAAGTTTTTCTGAACGTTCTGATAAAGCCTGATAAAGCTGCTGCATAGAAATATCCACGATTTTCAGAAACATTTCTGCAAAGGGTGTCAAATCACCTCTGTTATTATAATGATTGCATATTTTAAAGGCTTCATAGTACTTGTTAATATTTTCTTTTATCGTAAAAGAAATGCGATAACCAATCAGTTTATTAAGTCCCTGGGATAGTAAATAACTACTGATAAAACGGCTGGTACGTCCATTGCCGTCATAAAACGGATGAATATATCCGAATAAATAATGAAATACTGCTATTCGTAACAAGAAATCATAATTACTGTTATTCAGAAAATCAAGCGATTTTTTCATAACAGATATAATTTCAGATTCGGGATAAAGTCCATCATGGATTTTTTTGCCTGTTGGAGAATAAACGCCAACATCACTTTTACGGAAAATCTGTCCGTCAGGCAGATCATCGGGGTCAGTCGCTTTTATTTCTTCGTAGAATATATCATCATAAATCTTGCGAACATCCTCAGGGATTTGAAGTGACAGAGTTTCATTTTTCATCAGCAGAACGTATTTTTTAACAAGTCCCACAAATCTTTCGCGTTTATTGTTTTTTGATAAGTCCTGTAAGATTTCGCTGATTTCCTTTCGTGTGCTATGAACTCCCTCAATATTGTTTGTCAGCACGATTTCATCAATCAGACAGCGCTGTTGGAATTGTGATAAAGCGATTCCGGGAAGATTACTGCAAATCCGATTGATTGAATTATTCGTGCGTTCAATAGAAATAATAAGTTTGAATATTTCAGCAGACTCACAGACAAATGCAGAGTGTTCTCCAACTTTTATATCAAGATGAATTGTGTTTTCATCGTTAAAGCGTTTATCATATTCAGCGTTAAAAGCCAGCGGGTCTACATAGAATAGTTTATATAATGTTTTTTTACCCACTTTTATCACCTCATAATTCATAAAGCATCTTTCAAAATAAGCTTATATTTGCAAAATGTATTTTAATTGTAACCGATAACTTCTCAAAAGTCAAGGCTTTTTGAGAAGTATCTTGTCGATTTAGAGGATAACTTTTCAATTATATATAATTTTGCGGTAGAATTTTGGTTCTGCCGTTTTTTATTTTCTACCTAAAAAAGTGCCTATTAAATAAGGAAAGATATAAATTTGATATATAAAATTAGCCGTCAAAAATATAGCGGTTACCATTCAAATTAAACAGATTTTTGGAAATAGAATTTGTTTAATATGGGTATAGTCAAATTTTACAATATGAAAAGAAGGGCGGTGAGAACGTGAAAATAGCGTATGTGAGAGTTTCCACACAGGAGCAGAACCTTGACCGACAACTGGAACTATTAAAGCCCTATGAAATTGAAAGAGTTTTTCAGGAAAAGCAGAGTGGTAAGGATATGAGCAGAGAAAAATTAAACGAGCTTCTGGAGTTTGTTCGGGAGGGAGATGAAGTCTACGTGGAAAGCTGGTCAAGACTCAGCAGAACAGTAAGCGATTTGCTGAAAATATTTGAAATGTTTGACCGCAAGAAAATTCGCCTTTACAGTGTCAAGGAGCAATACGACACAAGCAGTCCCACAGGCAAGCTGATGCTGAATATTATAGCGGCTCTGGGTCAGTTTGAGCGTGAAAATCTGCTTGAAAGACAGCGTGAGGGTATTGCCTGTGCGAAACAGAAAGGTGTCTATCGTGGCAGAAAACCAAAGGAGTTCGATGTAAATATACTGAGCGAAGTGCTTGCAGACATCGAACAGAAAGAAATGACGGTCACTGAGGCAGCTAAAGTTTTAGGTGTCACTCGTGCAACCATATACAACATTATGAACAGAGCCAAAAAGGAGGCAGAAAACAATGATGATAAAAAGGTTTAATGACAATCATGCACCGAATTTGCAAAAGCCTACAACCACTGCAAGAGCCACACAAGCACTGATTGCTGCAAAGCCCTATAAAAATTTAACTGACAATGTTATTTCTTCTATAGGACAAGTACACAGGTGTACCAACTGCTTTGAAATTGAGTGGACAAACGGCAGTTCTTTGAAACTGTATTTCAACGGCAGATATGAAAAGTACAAACGCAACGGAAAGCTTGCAAGTAAAGGCGGTGTAGGTTCAAGGAATAACAACGGCTTCATTGAAAATGGACATATTGCTCCATTTATTAATGGAAATATGATATCCGTTGAAAGACTGGTTGCAATTTGTGTGGACTTTACAACTAACTGTGTTGCCACAGATTATGATGCGTTGGAAGCCAATGTTATGGACGGTTCAGGGACGGTTTATACCGCAGCGGAACTTGGTGTTCCAATGAACTTTCACCCTGATAATATAGAGTGGACAACCCCGCAGGAAAATGGTTTGCACGGCTATCTGATAAGAGAACTGTACAGAATAACAGGTCATGTTTATAGGTTCAGTGCCTATGACAGCTATCTTATAGCTTTGTATAAACAAAATGAATTGGAAAAGCTGAAGGATTATTGCAAGAATAATTTGTTTGAAGTGAAATAGTCTCAAATGCCCCAGAATCAATTTTAAGAGGGGGTATTAAATTGATAAGGAAAGTTTTATTTGAAATTGCAAAAGCCATGAAAAATGGTGTTAAAATTGATTCTGAGGGGTGTTTTCTATCAGGAATGATTAAGTTTAAGAATATCAAGTTTAAGAAAGGCGGCGGTGCTGTTTATGGGGGAAACTGAGATAGAAAAGAAACTTGATTTTGTAGTACATATATGCAGGGAGAATTACAGGCTTTGTAAAGCTTTAATAGACTGCATTACAAATCAAGGCGTGGCTACTGACAGGAGTTTTAAAGATATTGAGATCAGAATTGATAGCCTGAAAAAGGATATGCAGGAATACGACAGGTTGAGAGCCGAAGCGGACTATCGTTATACCGATAGTGAACTTGCAGAGCTGAAACGGACAATGAGTTGGAAACAGCTTCATAAAAAAACAAAAATTCCGATATCCACATTGCAGTATAAATGCAGAAGATATAACAAAAGTTTAACAAGTGAGAAAGAACAGGAGGCTTGAATATGTTAGAACTGAATATGAACGGCAAAAGACTGAGCGACAATGATATAGTTGTTCTGATAAGCAAGGACGGTGTTCAGAACGTAACTGAGGTGAAATTTTTCACCGATGAGGGCGAGGTTGTCCTGGATGATATCACTGCCGCCATTGATATTAACATAAACATTATCTGCGATGAAAATGCACGTCAAAGGGTGGATGAGAACAAAACAAAATCCACCATTGATAAGGTGAAGCATTCACTTCGCTGTGCTTATCAACTGGTGGAAAGTCTGGACTAATCTCTGAAATCGAATAAGGTCTTAGGCGTAATGTCAAGGACTTCACAAAGCTTAAAGATAACATCAAGTGAAGCTCCTACATTCCCAAGCTCAATTGCGCTTATATGGCTTCGGTCTATGTCGGCAAGTTCGGCAAGCTGAAGCTGTGTAAGCTTTTTTCTTTTTCTATAATATACGATATTCAATCCAAGCTGTTCGTACTGTTCCTTAAATTCGGCTTTCATGAAAATCACCTCAATCGTTTTGTAAAATAGGCTTACATATATTTTAAGGTAATTTTCAAGAATTATAAACCTTGTCAAAATAGCGTAATGCTATTGACACACGTCAAATATTGTGATATAATCATGATGCGAAAGTGTATCTGATTGACTTTTTCAGGTAAATGTATTATAATAAAAGAAAATCGTTTTTTATGGAGGAATGAACATGAAAGCAAGAAAAATAATGATTGCAGTTTTCGCAGCTGTCCTTGCAATGCAGATGACAGGTTGCAAAAATAACATAGATACAGAAAAGCCGGTTGTAATTGACGTGAGTGTGTCCGATAGCGATGTTGAGTCTAAGGCTGAGCTGACCTGGACGGAGCTTGGAAAACTGACCACCTATGAGAAAATGAGAACGGCGGTGGATACGGTTTTTGATAACGCCCAAGGCGACGATGGTCTCAAATACGGTCCTTTCTACATCGACAAAGATGGCAACCAATGTACAAACAACACGCTTAAAGTTGTATTAGGTAACAGATATGTAGCAGAAATGTTTGCAACGGGTGGAAATGTGGACATTGAAAAGATTGACAGCAGTAACCTTGGTGCAATTGAAATCCCTGAGGAAACAACCGAGGGTACGGAAACGGTTGAGGAAGAGACAAGTGCAATGACAAAGTCGATAAATAACAGTTTGGATGCTGTTTACACCGACCTCTCCGACTCCGACTACACCCCAGCCCTTTTCAATGCATACTTCAATCTGCTTCCCGACAGCACCCCAAATTATTTTAATGGCGGTGATACCCTTAGCCGAGCAGAAGCAATGGCACTGGTAACCCGAGCAACCACACCAGTTCAAAGTTTAACGGCTGTAGATGATTTCACATCAGCAGTAACAGGCACAGACTATGACCAATATATCAATTATGCCGCACAGCAGAACGAAAGCTCCTACATCAACACCAAAGACAAGAGCCTTACAGCAGACAATTTCAAAGGTGCAATGAGCAGAGCAGAGTTCATATATCTCATTATGAATGAAGTTTATGGCACAGAAAACGTGCAAGCATTTGACACCACCTCATCAGCCTTAAAGGACTGCACCAACGCAGGTGACCTTTCAGCAGAGCTAAAAATCGCAGATTCAGACCGTTGCAACGGTTATACCCTATCTCATAGTTTAAAGAACGTTGATAAGGGTGTTACAGAGGAACTTTATAAACCCCTTGCAATGGCGGTAGACAAAGGAATCATCACCCCCGAAACCCGTTGGAACGAGGGCATCACAAAGTCAGAGGCAATAGAAATCGTAGTGAACGCATTCAGTGCTTACTATGATGAGCAGGGTTATTTGGTGAACAATGCAGATAAGGGTTCTACACAGGTACTTGAAGCACAGGCAGAGGAACTTTGGAACAAGCAAGATGCTAACGATATGAACTGCACTAAAGAGCAGTTTATTGCGGATTACATCAAGGAAATATCTAACGGAATGACCCATGAGCAGTTTGAAGCACTTATTCCAAGTAAGTATTCGATCAATTTTGCCGAAGAGCAAGCAGCAAAGCAAAAGCAAGAGTACCTTGACCAGATTTGGGAAGAGAACAAGGACAACTTAACATGTGATAAAGACACATTTATTGCAGAATATGAAGAGTTCACCAAAGATTTAAAGCCAGAAGAAATCTCCGAAAAAGAGTTTATAGAGTACATGGTAAAGAAGTATGGCAAGCCAGAGGAACCAAAAGACACAGGTTCAAGCGAAAGCAACAATAACAATGGTGGCGACAACTCGTCAAACAATAACGGAGGCGGCTCATCAAACGGTGGTGGTTCGTCAAATAATGGTGGTGGAAGCTCCAATAATAATGGTGGAGGTTCATCAAATAACGGTGGAGGTTCGTCCAACAACAATGGAGGCGGAAACACAGGTGGCGGTTCATCAAACAATGACGGTGGCGGTTCGTCCAACAACAATGGTGGTGGATTCAGTGACCCTGGTAACGGCGGTAATGACTCAGGCAATAATGGTGGCACCGTAGACATACCACCCGGATTCGTATGGGATGACGACTTTGCCGATTCTATGGCGGATGCAGTAGTAGATTAAAACACAAACACGAGAGGCTAACCAATAGCCTCTCATTGATTTTAAATGCCACATCCTAAAAACAGCTTAAAACGAGGTGTAAATAAAAAGTGGAGTGTTTGCGGCACTCCACCATTATCTAACAGACTATATTACAGTCTGCTTAATATGTCTTTAGTTCCATAAACTAAACAGCATATGAAACCAAAGCCCAACAGCATATCCATATTTACACTTCCTTTAAGGGGCTTGCATTATAATACTAAACAGCTCCAATCTGATTAGTATAGTCTTATTGATATATTAACCCAATATAAATTATATCATAGATTAGCTAAGTATGCAAGCCCAATTTATAAAAAATCAAAGTTAAGGAGGAAAAAGCTTATGAGAAACAAAACACCCATATCAAGAGTGCTGGTGTTCATTATTGCACTGATAATGACACTCACCTGTCTACCACTGGGTGGTTTAATTGCATATGCAGACAATTCAAGTGGTACTGGTGATTCTGAAGGATGGACGGTAGCGTTTGGTGAGCTGTCTATCTGGCAGAACAACACTGGAGTAAGATTATATTTAGTAGACGCAAGTGGAGGACCTGGTAGTCTAAAAGTTGTACCTTTTACTTATAATGGTACACAATATGATTTACTGGACATATGGGATCCAAGCTATAAAACAGTAAGCGGTGGAGATTTAAAGTTTATGTATGGTGTCAGAGTAGGCAGCACATCTCAAAGTCTAAGTGCACTGACAATCACATATAACACTTTAATAAATGCTGGTTTATCATCACCAGATTATGTAAGTGATTCCCCGTGGACTGTAAGTGGTTCAGGTTTTCATTCTTGGATGACTTCAAAAGTAGTAGGTCAAAGGTACACAAATATGGCATTTATAATGCTAGCATTCATGGCAGGTGGCAAGGCTGATACCTATAAAAAATTTACTAAGAGCTATTACTTAATAGCAGAGCCATTAGTATGTATGCCAGCATATGCTGATAAAAAATATGACGAATCTGGTTACAGAGGAACAGTAGTCGGGACATGGTACGACTACATGAGATTCAATAACGGAAGTAATGGAGGTTGGTCAGCAGCAAAAGCAAGGTCATTTGCAAATGGTTTTAAGCTTGGTGTAGACCCTCCGAATTTGGATCCAGAGGATCCTGAGTATGATGTGAAATATGCTGCATATACAAAATATCGTAATTTTGTAAAAAATACTATCAAAGACAACTTAGGTTTAGACACTCCACCTTCATATAATGGTGATTATTCAGCTGAAGCACATAATAATGGCTCATACTTTGGTGGACCCCCTAGTCACCACTACTATGACTATTTTGACTATGTAGGAAACACAGGTTGGGGAATACAGGTTTATTGGGACGGTGATCCCCCTGGAGGTGGTCTCCCAATCGACACCTACGACATAATCAATAAGAAACCGAACGACCCTTCAAATTCAGAAACTCCTTCATCAGACAACCAAACTGATGGCGAAAAGACAATAATCAAGTTGTATGCAGACCTTTATAAAGATCCAAAGACAGGTTTATATACTCAAATCGTTGACAAAGTACAATATGCACAGAAAAACGTCTCCGATAAAGTAACGATCACCAACGAAGAACCTATCAACGGATATAAAGTATCAGTATGGTATACATCTAACACAGAATACAAAAACCTACCCAAAGCTTCAAGTATGTTTGCAACAACAAATATTGGAGTCACTGATGGTACTGTTAAGTTATCAAGCCTCGGTGGTAAGCAGCTCAGAGTAAATAACTATACAGCAGCCAAAGGTTATGCAGCCTCAGGCGGTCAGAGCTACTATGCAGGTTTATCATCTCCACACGGAATGAATGGTAAAGGTTCAAAAGCCTCATACACATCAAAAGATGCAAAACCATACACCACCTATAAACGTTTAGCAGTCAAAGGTAAGTCAAACTATGGTACATACAATTACAAAGTCAACGACGATGACAAAGCTAAATATATAGAACTCGGTGACAGTGAAAAAACGTTAGTTGTACTCTACACCAGAGAGCTTACCAACATCTCAACAGGCGACTACAACAAAGACATAGACATATCAAAAAGCAGTAATGACTTCAGCAATGATAAACGTAAAGATAAATCTGGTAACATCTCAATTGTAAAGTTATACGGTATAATCGACCCAAACACCTACAAAATCACAGCTGACCCAAGTAAACAAGCAGTACACATTACTAATGCTACACGTAACGTAAACATCAACAGTGAAACCGGATACAACTTTGCAGAATGGATATACTTAACAGGTGGCGCAGGAACTTCTATAACAGCTGAAAAAATGGGTAGCCCATATCTCAATAACTATAAGTTTGATGGTACAGCAGACCAAGCATATCGTTTAGATGGCTTTGTTGATGGTTTTAAGAACAACACAAGTCTTGAAAAATACTTCCGCTTTAATGGTAAACTTCCAACAATCTACACCATAACAGGAAGTAATGGTTTAACAAGCAGCATAACCCCAGGCAGATACAGCATAGGTTCCCGTTCAGGCATTGGCAACAGGACATACAATTCAACAATTTACTTTGGTGGCGCAGGAAGTTTAGCAGACGGAACCGTAGATGGTTCAGATACAAACGATGTTCTCTATCTGCTCTTCCTAAAAACTGACCAACTCACCTATGCCTCAGATGACCTCGTAATCCCACAGTCCTATCTCACAAGATATGACAATTACAAGCACAACCCAATGACAGTCACCGGTTCAATCAGTGGTAACACTCGTGATGAATACTTACAAGCACATAAGTTTAAGTATTTACTCCCAGTAATGGCAAATGGTCTTGAATACAAAGAACTCAACCCATTGTTTATACCACATATCAAAAAGCCGACAGGGCTTTATTTTTTTTGCCTTTTTTCAGAAAAATTAATTAGAAGTACCTTTGAGGGAGTCATAATAAATTAATTTATTGATAGCCTTATAGATATTATTTGAAGTACATATCCTCTGAGGTCATAGAAGTAAAATTCTATGGAATTTTCAAATTCAATGTTCATGGGGTGAAAAAATATGGGAGCAGTAGGGCAAAATCCACCTACAAAATATGAAAAATAAAAAGTGTGTAAAAAACCTTGTGAAAGTTTTAAAACTTAATCATCTTTGAAATATTCTGAAATTAACATATGAAATTTTAAGGGGCATTGTTTGAAAAGATGAGGATATGAAGTTTAAGGTTATGAGATGATTTTCTTATGGTCATGATAATTACTGAGGTTAGATTCTTATAATAATTTAAAAATAGTCCTGTTTATCCAGGTCGCTTTTTAAAAAAGTTTTCCGCCTGTTTCGTACATTCTTGAATTACAAGTATATATCATCGTTTTCAAAAGCTCATTTTAAAAATATAAGAGCATTTCAAACTACAATGAAATATATATAAATATCCATGAAGTACAGTTTAAGCACAGTCAGTTGAATTCTGGCTGTGCTTATTTTGTTTGTGAATTTAAGCTTTTTTGAGAGTAATTGTATCACTCTTCAATTGTCATAATTGTAGAAATTTGATTTTGCGACAGGTTTATGTTTATGCATAAGCTACATATTTTAGCGTTAAATCGCTAATTTTTATCTTGAAATCGTTGCTTATAAACCTAACCCGCCCTTGTTTATCAAGTTAAAAAAATTAGCGATTAAAAGGACATTGTTTTTTCGGTTAAGAGCATTCCAACCAATTATACTGCGTTGCATAAAAAGTAAGGGGGACATATGTAATAGACGTCTATGCATATATGGTGTAATTAATTCATTGAAAAGGTCAGTAAAAATGAATTGATTAAACTATAAAACTAAAGGAGCGTGGATTTATGGATTCACATAAAGAAGAGGAAAATACATCAATAATATTCAGCGTAGGCAGAAATGGAACAAATATATACAACAATCTTCAATGCGATATGCCTTGCGACTATGACTTGAAAGATAAAAAATGCTTTGATGACTGTCAGGCTATGATTGATAGCGTCATAGATGATGATAAAGCATGCATAGAGAAATTGCTTAACAACAAGGCTGCAAGAAAGAAACAAAATAACGGTTACATTATGCCGCAAAAGCCAACAGGTACAGGTAACTATTTTGAGTTTAATCAACACTTGCGATTCAAGGAACTTTGTGCCAGAATCAAACATCTATGCAGAAATAACTTCTATGAGGATAATGCAATGCACGTTTACTTGACATTTGACCCTAAAAGCTTTCCTGAGAAAGATTTTACAGACTTGAAAACAGCTAAGGCAGAATTTTCAAAATTCATTAAACGCATGAATGAACATTATGACAATTTCCGTCATGTAGCGACTTTTGCAAGGCATGGAAACGGAAATGAAAACTGGCATTTTCATATTCTCTGCAACCTTGATGCCAATACAGAGCAAGAATTCATCAGAGAAATCTGGGGGCTTGGAATAGTTGGTGTTATACCTAAAAAAGATAAAAAAGCATTTAATAACATGGTTATTTATCTATGTGAAAATTTGGAGAAAAACTTTTCTGAACTTGCAGGCGAAAAAGCGGTATTGCATTCTAAATGTTTGCAAGACAATTTAAAACTTATGAGTTGGAAAAAGGAAGATTATTTTATCATGGACAATTTTGTAAAATTAGCCGAAAGTAAAGAGCAGAAACCTTATGGAAAAGATGGACACTATTATGTTCCTATAAGCATTGACGGATACTGGAACCCCATTGTAATGGCAACTCCAAAAAAGAAAAAGTTCAAGCATAAAAAATACAGACCTAAAAAGAGAAATAAGAAAGGCGGTGATGCCAATGTGACAGAAAAGTCCAGTGAGGACGGCTGATAACGATATGCTTATAAAAAATAGGCAAGTTGAGTAAAAATTCACATCCAGTTCACGAAAAAACGCCGCAGAAGCGTTCTAATAAAGTCAGGGAATAATAACCGAAGGCTTTATATATATTAATTTAATTTAGAAAGGAAAATTGACATGGGAAATTTATTTTACACAGCGCAGGAGTTAGCCGCAATGTTTGGCATCTCCTCAACTAAGGCTTACCAGCTGATTCAGGAGTGGAATAAAGAACTTTCAGCAAAGAAATTTATTACTGTTCCAGGAAAGATTTACAGGGCGTATGTAAACGAAAGAATTTACGGCTATAACGGTAGAGAGGAGGCGATGTAAATGCCTGTTTATAAGGATAAAGAGCGTGGTACATACTATGTTTCCTGTTATACAAGCTCACACAGGAGAAAGACGAAAAGAGGCTTTAAAACAAAGAAAGATGCTGTGGCATGGGAAAAAGAGTTTATACTGAGTGACGGCAATGACCTGAGCATGACCTTTGCTAGCTTTGTCAACGTATATCGTCAAGATATGCTCCACAAAATCAGAGAACATACATGGCAGACGAAGAATGCAATTATTGATTCCGTAATACTGCCTTATTTCGGGGATATGCCAGTAAGTAGTATTAAGGCTACTGATATCATGAAATGGCAGAATCAAATGCTCGACTATCGAAACGATAAAGGCAAGCAGTATTCACAGGCTTACCTGAAATCTATAAACAGCCAGCTTTCAGCAATATTCAATCATGCTGTGAAATATTATGAACTGAGACAAAACCCTGTTACGAAAGCAGGCAGTATGGGCAAAAAGGATGCAAGAGAAATGGAGTTCTGGACAAAGGAAGAATATCAGAAATTCATTGAGGAGGTAATGGACAAGCCAATATCGTTCTATGCTTTTGAAATGCTCTATTGGTGCGGTTTACGCATGGGTGAGCTTCTTGCACTGACTCCAAAGGATTTTGATTTTGAGCGTAAGACGGTCAGAATCAACAAATCCTATCAGCGTATCAAGCAGAAAGACGTGATTACAGACCCGAAAACACCTAAAAGCATAAGAACAATTACAATGCCTGAATTTCTTGCAGAAGAAATGAAAGAGTGCATAAGTTTACTTTATGGCATTGAAGATAATGACAGGATATTTCAGATTTCCAAGCATTATCTTCATAATGAAATGGACAGGGGCAGCAAGGCGGCAGGAGTTAAGCGTATCCGCATACACGATTTGAGACATTCTCACGTATCTATGCTGATAAATCAAGGCTTTTCTGCGGTGGATATTGCAAATAGAGTGGGACACGAAAGCATTGATATTACATTCAGATATGCCCATATGTTCCCGACAACGCAAAAGGAAATTGCACACAGACTTGATAATGAAAGGAATGAGGTCGATGAGTGAAAAATCACTTGATGAAAAAGGAAGATGGAGGTGCATAACGGTGGGATTCAGAATGTCACCTGAAGAAGCCGCTATGCTGAATACAAAGGTTTATCTCTCAGGACTAACAAAACAGGACTACATAATTTCGTGTATACTGGAAAAGGAAATTGTTGTGCGAGGAAGTCCGAGAACTTACAAGGCACTGAAAAATACGCTTTGCAGCTTAATTAAAGAACTGAAAGCAAATGGCAGCTTCACTGATGAACAGCGAGAAACGCTGCAATTGATAGTTAAGCTTGTAGAAGGCTTCTAGGACAATGCGGAACTGCCTTAATTTCGACATTATTATGATAAAAGAAAGTATATTAAATTACAGGAGGTATACCCAAATGAAAGACAAAAAGAACTGGTCATCAGAACTGAACCCGGAAGAAGTGAGCGTAGGACTTGAAAAAGTCAGCCATAAGCTGAATGGGAAGGTAGTATGTTTACACACCACCATGAGATACGGAGTTCCCGATTCTATGACGCTTCATCTGATTAAGAATTTCAAGGACTTAGGAATTAAAAAGCTTATTATTACAAGCTTTCCGATTTCCGATGAGCCTGAGAAATGGGCAGATCTGCTTGAGGGAGAAAAGTATGTCATTGAAAAGGTTCCGTCAAAGCTTGCAGAAGATGATAATTATTCCATTGCAGTGGAACAGTTCCTTGCAAAGCATAAGGAAGAATTCAAGGTCAAGGACAACAGCAAGCAGCTTGCTCATATCAAGATGATAAAGGCGGCAGATGTTGTAATAGGTTTCCCGAGTGTAAACATTCTTGAACCATATGTCAAGCTGATTGACGGGTATAACAAGAACTTTATCATAGGCGGCTATGTAAACGAGGATAATTTCAGTGATTACCTGAAAGCATTTGAAATGCGCAGGTTTGAAATTGCTTCTGTAGAGAATATGAGGTATAAGGAGTTCTTTTGTGAGTTTAACGGCTCTCTGATATGGATGGATAACTTTGACAAGGTAACACCTTATTATTCGACAGACAGCGGCTATGGTTATGAGGAAGATGAGCTGTAATATTTGTATAAGGCGGACATAATGGAAAGCCTGTTTATATATAGAAAAATCGCCGTAGTGCAATAAAATGTACTGCGGCGATTTTTAGTTTTATCTGAATATATTGTACTACCTGCAAACCTTTGATTACTTATTCATCTAACTAATAGTATCACAAACAGTATCATAGGGTGGCTTACGGGTGAAAAAGTGCGAAATTACGCTGTTTCAAAAAGTGCGTTTTTTATTCCCACTCAATAGTAGCCGGCGGCTTGGTAGTAATATCATACACGACTCTGTTAATATTCTTAACCTCGTTTACGATACGGCTGGAACAGGCTTCGAGAACCTCGTATGGGATACGGGCGAAATCCGCCGTCATAAAGTCCGTCGTAGTAACGCCTCTGAGTGCAAGCGTATAATCGTATGTCCTGAAATCTCCCATTACGCCTACAGAACGCATATCGGTAAGCACCGCAAAATACTGATGAATTGAACGGTCAAGTCCCGCCTTTGCAATTTCCTCACGGAATATCCAGTCGGCGTCCTGAAGAATTTCAAGCTTCTCGTCCGTTATTTCTCCGATAATTCTTATTGCAAGCCCCGGTCCTGGGAAAGGCTGCCGCCATACGAGAGTTTCGGAAAGTCCAAGCTCCTGTCCCAGCTTTCTCGTTTCATCCTTGAAAAGCATTCTGAGAGGCTCGATGATCTCCTTAAAATCAACATAGTCAGGCAGTCCGCCTACGTTATGGTGTGACTTGATAACCGCCGCATCGCCGGAACCGGACTCTATAACATCGGGATAGATCGTGCCCTGCGCAAGAAAATCGACTTTTCCGATCTTCTTTGCCTCAGACTCGAAAACTCTGATAAATTCTTCGCCGATAGTCTTTCTTTTTGTTTCAGGATCGGAAACTCCCCTGAGCTTGTCCATGAATCTGTCTTTGGCATTAACTCTTACAAAATTAATGTCCCAGTCCTTAAACGCAGCCTCTACTTCGTCGCCCTCGTTTTTACGCATAAATCCATGGTCTACAAAAATACAGGTCAACTGTCTGCCTACCGCCTTTGAAAGCAGCGCCGCCAGTACGGAGCTGTCTACTCCGCCGGAGAGAGCAAGAAGAACTTTTCCTTCTCCTACCTTTTCCCGGATCTGCTTGATCGCAGTCTCGGCATAATTCTCCATCGTCCAGTCACCTTTGCAGCCGCAGACATTTTTCAAAAAACTGTCCAGCATTCCAAGTCCGTATTCGGTGTGATTTACCTCCGGATGGAACTGAACCGCGTAAAGCTTTTTCTCCTCGTTAGCCATCGCGGCGACAGGGCAGCTTGCAGTATGAGCAACTATTTTAAAGCCCTCGGGGATTTCAGATATATAATCGGTATGACTCATCCACGAAACCGCTTTTTCGGGCATATTTTCAAACAGCACACAGGATTTATCATAACAGGTTTCGGTTTTTCCGTATTCCGAGGTTATACAGGTTGAAACCTTTCCGCCCAGCACATGAGCCATCAGCTGGGAACCGTAGCATATTCCCAGTACAGGTATGCCTAACTCGAAAAGCTCCTTATCAATGCTCGGAGCGTCTTCGCCGTAAACGCTGTTGGGTCCTCCGGTAAAAATAATACCGCTTGGGGCGAGCCGCTTTATTTCATCAATAGTTACCTTATTATATGGCTTGACCTCGCAGTAAACATTACACTCGCGGACGCGGCGGGCAATAAGCTGATTATACTGACCTCCGAAATCCAGAATAAGAATATGCTGATGTTCCATAGGCTTTAACTCATTCCTTTTCTAAAAAATATATATTAAATTATACCATGCTCCGACCGTATTTGCAATAGCCGCAGCTGATTTTACAGGTAAATTTATTTTGTATACATAAAGGCAATACCGCTCAACGATATCCTTCCGGCATTTATGTGCGGTATTGCCTTAAAATAAAATCCGCAGAAAACTGCGGATGATCAGGCCTCGGCCTTTTTAAGTATTCTGATTATCTGTACCACGGCGTCGTGAAACTTTTCCATATCCTCATCAGAGATCCCGTTGAACTGATCCAGCAGATCTCCCATTATCTCAGCCTTGGTTTTTCTTATAAAATCGTCCGCTTTCTCAGTAAGCCTGATATTGATTATACGTCTGTTGCTGTTGTCCTGCATCCGTTCGATAAAGCCTTTTTCAACAAGCTGCGCTACAGCCCGGGTTGCCTGCTCATTGCTTGTGTTGATCTTTGAAGCAAGCTGTGACATCGTAAGCTTTTCCTCAATGGCAAGCGCCAGCAGTATTATCTGCTGAGTTCTGGTTATCCCGTATTTCCGCTTATCAAAGGTATCGAAAACAAGTTTTCTGCAAAACGGATACAGCTCGTACATGGCGCCTATACAAGCAGTTCTTGTTTTATTGTTCATATAAGATCGGCTCCCGTTTTTATGTAATATACAATTAATATTATAACACGCCTTTGCCAAAAGTCAAGTCTTTGCGCCTTTCCTTCCATATTTTTCGCCTATGACGCAAAAGTATCAATCAGCCCAGACAACTTGAAAATATAACAAAGAAAGATATAAAAAGCCGATTTGCCATCCACAGTTTTAAGGTCTCGTTCAACAGCCGTTTTTGCTGCACATAGCTTTCACTTTTTATATTACAGCATTACGGCGACACGATTCTACATTATTTTTATTATAAGGATTATTTTTGGATTAAATCCAAATTATGTTGACATATAGCAAAACTTATGGTATAATAGGAACAAATTAGAATACATTAAAATATAATACTGGGATTTAAATTTAATATAGCTAAAAATTACTGAAAAATTTGTGCCTTTGGCATTCAATAAAGGGGTGATTCCAATGAGAAATAAAAAACTGCACAAAGCGTCATTGCCACATTTGTGCAGTTATACAAAATAAGCTTAACAGCACAAAAAGTGATTGCTCGAAATACTATATTATAGTATAATTGAAAAGGAAAAATAATGCTATGAAAAGTATAAGAAAATTTATCAAAACTATTTTGTCGGCAGGAATTATTATGAGCGTTTTTGCAATCAATGCAAGCGCTGAAACCAGAGTAACAAACAGAGTAGACGCTGTTCACGACGGAACTACGGGATCTGCGTTTTCATCTTATGTAGCTGTCAATACTACTACTTATAACGGAACCAAGCTTGCCTGGACAGCGTCTGTTGTCAATAAGCCCAGCAGTTCCACATACAGCTCCGCCGCTGTAAGCTGGAAGCTTTACAGAAATACTGAAAGCTTTTCAAACCTTGGTTCTGCCTCCAATGTTTCCGTAGGAAATACATCGTCAAGCGGAACGGTCTCCAGGTATATCGGCAGCGGAAGCAAAAAATATACGCATTTCAATAACAGGTACAGGTTTTACATAAATGTTACAGCCTGTCCTCCTGCCTATAAGTATACTACTACGTTTAAGGTCGGAGGCGTTTTCTACGGAACATAAATGTGAACACACTCTAAAACGCTTTGCTGACTTCCCGATTTAAAAGGAGAAATGTTTATGCAGGATTTCAGAGATATCATGGAATTTATGTCGTCCCTTTTTAAGGGACGGCAAATTGATATTATAACAGGCGGCGCATTCAAGGCTATATTCCTTATCCTGTGCCTTGCAGTTGTTATACCTGTCGGAGTAAAGAAAAAATACAAGATTGTACGCATAGCGCTGATTATCCTTTCGGTATTTTCTTATCTGACTTATTTTTCATATACATATATGCCATTGCCGCTGGGACCTGCTGAGTTTGAATATAACTTCAACAGCGATCTTGTTTTGAATCAGATGTGGCCGCCGCTGTTCCATATTAATTTCTTCAGCGATTTTTCTCTTGTAATGGACATATATCTTAAACCGTTTGCGCTTATGCTTGCATTTTCGTTTATATGCACCGTAACCTTCAGAAAAATCAGAAAACCGGCCTTTTTTGCCGCTTTTGCGGTATCGGTTGTTGCTTTTGAAATTATATATGTACTTATATGCAATTTGATTTCAAGAGGATTAAAGTATATTTATGACCTTACGCTGCCGTTTGCAGAGCTTCCCGCAATGATCGTCGGATATCTCCTTGCAAGACTGCTGATATATCTTAACAAAGATATTGTTGACAAAATTTTCGAGCCGAAAAAAACTGCAATAAAAGAAAGCGTTATATAGGGGAACAAAATGCGTTACATAAAATTCTTAATATCAGAAACCTTTTTTGAATATAAAAAAACTCCGCTGCTGACCTTTACGGCATTTTTTGCTCTGACCGTATGCTTTTTCAGCGTTTTTGTCAGTCTCAGAGTGCTTGAGAAAAATGCTGTCGTCTATCGTGATATCGACCTGGCAAAGCGCACCTATTCCGATATTTTTGTAAACTCCGACAGCGACGGAATTTCAGATATGGGACTTGAAGAAGCGGTCGGAAAAATTACATCAGAACTTAATGCGAAAATAACAGGCTGTACTTTTAAATATAACGACGGCAATTTCTTTCTTCACATAAAAGATTTCGGAGATATTCCCGGAATCGATATTTACCCTGTTTCCGGCAGCGGTTCGTTGGATCAGTTTGAAAACCGGTTAAGTGAAGGGAGAACTTTCAGTGAAAATGAGCTGCAGACCTCCAAATCTGTAATGATCGCCGAAAAAGGTCTTATGTATAACGGCAGCGAGGTTTCGGTCGGGGACACGATAACCCTGAACGGAAAAGATTTTAAGGTTATAGGCATAGGAAGCTTTTCTTCCGTGCCTTTCGGAAGTCTTGCTCAACTGAACGGCGCCGCTTCTATGAGCGCGGAAAAAATCGTTCTGCCCGGCGACAAGAAAGATATACAAGATAAACTGAAAGAAATACTGAAAACGGACGACGAACTATGGTCCGATTATGAAAAATCAGAAAATAAAAACAGCAGAATACATACCGACCAGATTCTTATTGCCGTAATGATTGCCGCACTGGGAGGAGTTATAACGATTACTCTTTTCAAGCAGATATTAAGAGAGCAGCTGTCAAGGATCGCACTTCTGAAAATCTGCGGCTGTCCCAATAAAATTGTAACCGCACTGCTTATAACTGAAATAGCTTTTTACGAGTTGGTTTCATTTGCCGCAGCCGCTGTATGCTTCAGGCTTTGCGACGGAATATTTAGAAAATGCTACCTTCCAAATGCGGTAAGCTTTTTAGTTCAGACAGAAGTTCTTGTTATAGCGCTTCTGATAATCACTGCTTTTAATATGCCGTCAATAATCAAGGTATCAAAAATAAAGCCTTCCCGAATAGAAGTAAGGAGGTAGACCTCATGAAAAGATATTTTCCGCTTGTGATCGACAGGCTGAGAAACAATACCGTTCTTTCAATAATCCTGTGTATACAGTTTCTGATCATGATATGCTGCGCTGTTATCTGCTTCGGCGAGCTGGAAATAACTCGGCTCAAGCATAAAATGTATGAGGAAAGCCATTTGTCTGAATTTTATTATGTGGCCATGACCGATGATGAGGAATCTGCCGAAAAAATAAATAAAGCTATAGAACAATCGGGCGCTGAGCTTATGACCTTTGATACGATAAACGGATATGACTCGTTTACCGATATCGCTTTCTATTCAAGATCGGTATTTGACAACGTTGACATTCATCTTTCAAAGGGCGAAATGATAGACTTTAACAAGGATTACAACGGCAGCGTTCCCTGCCTTGTGTCCTCTGAGGTTTCAAAAAAATACAAGGTCGGAGGTACATATACAATAGACAACGAATACGGCAGAGTAGGCTGCTTTTATGTTTGCGGCACGGTAAAAAACGATTTGTTTCTCAGCGAAGCCTACAGCGGTTTTTATTACGATACAACCAGGATCATTGCCTACGACAAAAATAATATTATAGATAAAACCAATAGCCTCGGTCATTTTGAAATGATAAACACACAGGGAATCGATGATTTTGAAGAAAGTTATTCCGCATTTATAGATAATCTGTATTTTCAGCCTTACGACTATTACTATAAAAGCTTTCAGAAGCTGGAGGAAGAAAAAATAATGCCTTTTGTCGTGCTTGCCGTAACGTTCTTCGGACTTTCTCTGACAGGACTTGTTTCCTACAGCGTTGTATCCGCCAGATTTACCAAAAGGCAGAACGGGATATTCTGTCTGTGCGGAGCAAAAATACGAACTATCGCGGCAATTTCATTTATGACAGTTTTTACATTGGTATTGATTCCGGCTGTTGTTTCTGTTCCCATAATATTAAAAATAAAAACGGATACAGATATAGGCGAAACAACTCTGATAAACGCCAACGGATATTTTCTTTCAGTAGCAATATGCGCCGCCGTGCTTGCTGTATCCGCCGCAGTTTCCGTTGCACAGATAAACAGAAAACGAATAATCGAATCGGTAAAAGACTTTTAATTCGGAGGGCAGAATGATCAAACTGGAGAACATAACGAAAATATACAACGAAGGAAGCAAAGCCGCGGTAAATGCTCTTAACGGAATAGATCTTGAAGTAAGCGACGGCGAAATGCTTTCGATAATAGGAAGATCCGGCTCGGGAAAATCCACCCTGCTTAATATAATAGGCTGTATTGACACGCCTACCGACGGCAGATATTTTCTGGACGGCGAAGAAATATCAAAGCTCAGGTCTTCAAAGGTTTCACGTATCCTTAATAAAAAGATAGGCTTTGTGCTTCAGGATTTCGGTCTGATGCTGGACAGGACCGTATATCAGAATTTATCCTATCCGCTTATATTCAATTCCTCGGTAAAACAAAGCGAATTCAAACAGCGCATAATGAAGGCTCTTGACCTGGCAGGTCTGCCCCTTCACGGCAATCCGAAATGCGGGGAGCTTTCCGGCGGTCAGAAGCAGAGAGTTGCAATCGCCAGAGCAATAATAAACGAACCGTCCGTTATACTTGCCGACGAACCTACCGGCGCTCTGGACTCTAAGACATCTGAGGAAATAATGAAGCTTTTCAAATCGCTTAACAATGAAGGCAGAACTGTGATAATCGTTACACACGACCGGAATGTTGCCAATCAATGCAGCAAAATTATTGAGATTTCAGACGGCAAAATCATATGAAATTTACCTTTACGTACCGTTACGACGGAAATTCTCTTTCTTACCGTCACTCTGTACTTAACAGAGTCAAAATCAATTAAAAATTTATAGCTGCTTGTTTTTATTTATCCGTCATATTCGACAGCACAGGCGCTGATCTTAATCCTGCATGAAGCGAAGCATCCCATTGAATAGGCGAACCTAAGCCTGTTCTCCCATAACCGCCCTCCACTGAAGTCATTCCATCCACATAACGCATACCGATTTCGTCGCCGTAAGGCTGCACTTCAAATGAATATAGAAAAATTGATAAATAAGATTTTTATTAATATACTGCACTAAGAAATTTCTGCGTTTCAAAATACAGTTTTCTGAAATTCGTCCGAATTAAACAAATTTTAATTATGCACAAATCATGGTTGGATATGTTGTGCAATTGGCAGAAGTTCAGGAAATTAAACGTGAATTTTATAAATAATGCTTGAAAAAATTTGGCATATGTGTATAATTAAATTATGTTGGATAATATCTTGGACAAAGTTACTTAGTATACCTGATTATGTTTTATAATTATAACAATATAAGTATGGATTACCATTTATAACAGAGCTGTGAACTCAATTTTATTATGGGTGCAATATCTATTGGATATTAAGGCGTATAACTTATAGTTGTAAAGGTAAGGTGTTTCCAATGCAGAAATGAATAGATCGTTTACAATAGAACAAATTGCTTTGGTCTTAAATAAAATAATGGGAGGTTTAAAATAAAAAAATTTGGTAAAATAGCAGCTGTTAGTGCTGCTGTAATGATAATGATGTCAGTTTCAGCTATGGGCGTTAGCGCAGAAAGTGTAGTTTATGACAATGTAGGCGGATACAGAACTACCTGCAGTGCTTCACAGTCTACTGTTAACTCTTTAAAGATATCTACCAGTGTGGAGGGAAATGTTGTCGTAAGCGTTTCTGGTACTGCAACTTACAAATACAATGGCAAAATAATCAGCACAGGAAATGGCAACAGCGGTTCCAGAGGGACGAATTCAATAATAACTAAGAAGGGTGGTTCATGGCGAACCTTAAATACAACTCATGGTGTAAACTCCGATTCTGCAAAGGTTTCATCCTCTACATGGGAAGACCTTGGCGTTATATAAAATAATTAAATCACCGACAAAAAGAATAGTCCTTTAAGCTTTAAATAATAAAGAAAGCCCAAGTTATTATCACTGCGTATACAATATTTTGTGATAATAACAAAGGCTTTCAATGTTATAGGAGATGATCTTATGAAAAACAAATTGATAGTACTTTTATGTTTAGTTTCTGTCATGCTTTCGGGCTGCTCACAGTCGGATACAGATAATACAAGTAAAAACCGTACCGGCAACGATATTACAAGTAATACTAATGATATAACTGATATGACTTTTTCATCGTTTGAAGATAAATATAATGCATACCTTAACGAATATCCTGATAAAACAATATTGGTATGGATCACAGACGAGGAGCCAAAATACGAGCAAGAATTAAATGATTATCTATATAACAACGGATATGATTATGTTGTCTGTTTCAAAAATATACTTGATTATGCGAATGGCAATAGCTATTATCAGATCGTTTCAGACATGATAAATAACGGCGAGCAAATAGATCTGATAGACAGTTTTGGCGTTATGTTTGGTAAGGAGCCTATCTCCAATAATTATTACTATTACTCAGAACATGGAATGTTTGAAGTACTTGACGGTTACCTGACCGATGAAAAATATTCTGAATATTTTGATATGTTGCCGCAAAAATACTGGGATTCTTATAAATATAAGGGCCATATTTACGGTATTGATAACAGCTTTTCTTCACTGTATTCCGACAACGGCTATTCTATCAGCAATGAGGTGTTTGATAAAACTGATTTTACACCGGAAGATTTTCAAAAGTCTCCTTTTGAATTGGCTGAACAATTTAAGTTGTGTTATCAGATTACGAATAAAAATGTTAATTTCAATCTGTACTTTTTCACCTCTGATTTCTACCCTGCAAATTACATAGATGAAGGTATTGCAATAGTTGACGGTAAAGCAATAAACGTATATGCCACCGATGAAGCAGCGGAATTTTATAGTAAGATCAATGCAATGAAAAACGAAGGCTATTTGACAATAGACTCCACCTTTCCCGAAATGTCAGCGATAGAGAATATATCTTCCATTGCCTCGTTTGGGAATACGGTACCCAATAATTTTTTTGACATTACAAAAGTATTTTATCAGAATAATGATTATATTAAGAATCCCACCCGTGCGATAGGCGTTTCAAAAAAATCAGAAAACAAAGATATTGCATTTGATTTTCTTATGAATATTACTTTTAACAGTGAGATAAATAACGTTATCACATACGGCGTTGAGGGAGTCAATTACGAGATCAATGAAAACGGCTTGGTAGAAATGCTTACCTCCGATAGCGGTGCAAATTATGTTTCTGATACGATTTACAATAATCCAATGGTTTCATTGCCTTGCACGAATACATCCGATGAAATATATTACAGAGATTTCTACACTGAATACAAGAATGCCGATGTAATAGACGGTTTCGGCTTTTTATTCGACGGCGCTGAAATAAAAGATACATATATAAACGTTATCGAAAAAATTATGGAGTTTAACCCCGTAAGTGAAGATATAGACGCTTATCTTGAGGATTTTAACAAAGAGCTTTACTACGCAGGAATGCAGGACGTTTTAGACGAGATAAACCGACAGCTGGAGGAGTACAGTGAAAAGAATAATTAGCATAGCGGCTGCGGCGGTGATAGCTTTAAGCCTTGCAGGTTGTAATAAGGAGGACAAGCAAGTCGGCAATAAAAAATCACGGAGCTGGCGTGTGGTTTCCTCCTACGATACCACTGAATACGAGAAAAACGGAATGTTTGTCGTTGAGCAAAACGACTCTCTTAGTTTTATGGATCTTTCCACAATGGAAGAAGCCCCCCTTTGCGACGACCCTACCTGCAAGCACCAAAGCGGAACCTGTAACTCCTTTGGCAAAAGCAATCACCCGTTTTTATATAATGATAAGCTGTATTACTTCAAGAACACCGATTTTTACAGTGTCGGCGACGAATATACCATTGATTCTCAGCTCTGGCAGTGCAGCATAAATGGTGCAGACGAAAAGCAGGTTGCCGCGTTTTCGGAGCTTACCTATCAGAATTACGACCGTCTGCTTCTGTACGGTGATATAATCTATATGTGCATGGATAATCAGCTTTACGACAAGGATTTCAAGGAACTTGAGCCATCAGAAGAACTTGTTTCCTGTGATCTCAAAAGCGGCGAGGTGAAAAATTACGGCGAAGTCGTAAAAGGGTACAGCTGCGGCAGTTGGATATACGGACTTTGGAACGGAAAAGTTATTTTCAGTACCTCAAAGCCAAAAGAAAACCTTCCATACATGGAAAAGGTTAAAAAGTTTGCCGAGGAAAATAATCTTTCCGAAAACGAAGCGATAACCCAATATGTTGAAGAATATATCACCGAATGCTTCCAGCTTGATATAAATTCAGGGGAGGTTTCAAAATGCGAGACCCCCGAGCCTATTGGGATTTCCGAAAAATTCTACTATTATTTCAAGGGTGAAAACCTCAGATATTTCGATACCAAGGGCAAGGAGCATAAGATAGATTTGGCGGCTGTAACCGACAGTATAAATATCCTTAACGGCTATGTTTTATTTAACGATAAAAACTGCACATATCTGTTTGACGAAACAGACGAAAGTATTAAAAAGCTGGACGGTCTGTACGATGTTGCGGCGATATATGAGGACAATGCGATAATCTCAGTTGTAAATAGCGACGGAAGCATTTCCTACGAGAAAAAGGCCTTGTCTGAAATGGAGAAATGATTATGACCCTCACAATAACAAACCTCACCAAAAAGTACGGCAATTTCATCGCCCTGAACAACTTCACCTACGAGTTCACAGCAGGCGTATACGGCTTGCTTGGACCCAACGGCGCGGGCAAATCCACGCTGATGAATATAATCACCGACAATCTGAAAGCCACATCGGGAACTGTGGATTTCGACGGCATGGCAACGACAGAAATGGGAGCTGATTTCAGAAAACTACTTGGCTTTATGCCTCAGCAGCAAGGAATTTATCCGAACTTCACCCTTGAAAGATTTCTATGCTATATGGCGGCTCTCAAGGGCATGAAAAAATCCGACGCAAAGGCGGATATAGACCGCCTGCTCAAGCTTGTCAATTTACAGGACGGCAGAAATAAACGGCTGGGCGGCTTTTCCGGCGGAATGAAGCAGCGCGCCCTTGTGGCGCAGGCAATGCTCGGCGACCCGACGATAATCATCCTCGACGAGCCGACGGCGGGACTTGACCCCAAAGAGCGTATCCGCATAAGAAATCTGATTGCGGAAATAGCTTTTGAGAAGATAGTGATAATCGCGACCCACGTCGTTTCGGATATCGAGTTTATCGCAAAGGAGGTCCTCTTGCTGAAAAACGGCGAGATAATCGGTTCGGGCAAGCCGCATGAACTGTGTGAAAAAATCTCAGAGAACGTTTTTGAAATCACAACGGACGAGGATAGCCTTCCCGAAATCTCGGCAAAATTCAAGGTTGGAAATATCTCAAAAGACGAAAAAAATATCTATGTGAGAGTTATCTCAGAAAATCCTCCCGCCGACTATGAATATAAAGCCTGCAAGCCCGACTTGGAGGACTTGTACCTCTACTACTTCGATTAAGGCGGTGAGCAAATGAAAATCTATTTGGGAGAATTAGTCAAGGCATTCTGTAAAAAAACTACCGTCGGGATTTTCATTGTCCTCGCCGTACTCAATGGAGTTCTTCTTTGGGTAAATGAAAATCAGAAAAACGATATGTATACAACCGCCCAATACAAGGCGGCTTATGCCGATCTGGAGGGACTGTCTGCGGAGCAGGCCTACGAGCAGGTCGGCTTACAGTCGCGGAAGCTGGAGCTGATAGACCGCTTGTCATTCGGCGAGGATATCTCCGAAACATTAAAGGAATATCCCGAAATAGACGGCGAACAGCTGATGAAAGAATATAAAAACAAAAGCTATCTGAAATACACTAACGACAGCTTTTCGGAGCGGCAGCTTTTAAAGGACGTTCTTGCAGAGGTTGAAAGCTGTGCGAAATATGAGGATTATCTCACGGGGATCGACGAGACCGCAAGGAAAATGACTGGCATCTCCCTGTTTGCAGATCCGGACAGCTTCAGTTACAAGAACATTGCCAAAACTCCCGGGGACTTCGCTCACCTTAAAGGCTCGGAGCTTGAAATTGCGCCCTCAAAAGGAGTTGAAATGGCGACCGGGTTTCTTGCGACCGACCTTATAGGATTGATAATGATAATGACGGTCGTGGTCACGATCGTTACAAGAGAGAAAGAATTAAATCAGATAGCGCTGTCAAGAACGACCTTTAAGGGCAGAGCGGCTCTGGGTATAGCAAAGCTTTTCACCTGCTTTACAACGGCTTTTATTGCGGAAATTCTGCTCTATGCGGTGAATTTTGCGGTTTCATATTTTACATACGGCTTCGGCGATCTGTCAAGACAAATACAGTCGGTATACGATTTTAACGGAAGCAATCTGAAAATATCGGTTCTTGAATATTTTATACTGTTTCTTATTGCCAAGCTGGCGGTATATTGTGTATTTGCCGGACTGATCTATCTTGTGACGGTGATATCAAACACCGCCGTCAAGGTCTACGGGATACTGGTCGTAACGATTGCGGCGGAGGCTGTGCTGTATTACACAATACCGAGCGCAAGCTATTTATGTCCGCTTAAATATGTGAATATTCTGGCATATGCAAATACTAAGGATTTGTTCTCAAGCTATCTCAATCTGAATTTGTTTGGTAAACCTGTGAACTATATGGCGGTTTTCAGCATCTCGATCGCCGTAATGCTAGTCGCTTTTTCGGTAATTGCAGTACTGATCTTTTCAAAGCAAAGAGTACTCAAAAGCCGGACAAAAAAATTCAGCCTTGCAAAATTCAGTATTTTCAAGGGCAGAACAACAAATCTGTTTTTGCAGGAGTGCTACAAGATATTTATCGGCGGGAAGGCTCTGCTTATTCTTATAGTATTTGCGGCTGCAACGTTTTTGGCGTATGAACCAATAAGGGAAAGCTTTTCATCTGCGGACGAAGTTTATTACAAGCAGTATATGCTTAAATATGAGGGCGGGTACACTGCCGACAAGCAGAAAATGATAGACGAGGAGGAGAGAAAATTCACCGAAGCTCAGACAAATATGGCGGAGGAACTGGCAAACACCGACGGCGACGGAATATTCATTATGATGAAATATCAGGAGATACTTGCGCCCCAGTTTGCTTTCGAGCAGGTAAAGACTCATGCAGATTACCTTAAATCAACCGGTAACGGCGAGTTTGTTTACGACTCCGGCTATAAGCTTCTGACGGGCGATGAATCTGCCGGAAATAAGGATTTAACGCTCGGTCTTACCGCAATGGCAATGGTTATCTGCTGTCTGGTATACGTATATTCGGCAGAGTATCAGACGGGAGCGAACGTTTTGCTCAAAACCTCGGCAAGGGGCAGGGGGGAAACCTTTATAATAAAATTTGCAATCGGAATGATAATTGTCACGATAATTTACGTTCTGACCTATGCGCCGTACTTTTACAATGTGCTGAACGCTTACGGAATCAGAGGGATAGACGCTCCGATATGCTCACTGGAGACTTTTGCAGACCGGGATATGAGCATAAAAGGATATCTAATTTTGATCAGTATCGGCAGATATATCGCCCTTGTGTGCGCTATGCTGATAATATATTTCCTGTCGGTCAGGCTGAAAAGCGTTATCTCGACATTTCTTGCAGGCACGGCGGTTCTGGTGCTTCCGATTTTACTGTCGCTGCTGGGGATAGGGTTGTTTGATTATGTGCTGCTGAATCCGATTTTGATCGGGAATCTGTGAATGGGCAAGCATAGTATCTGAACCCTAATATATGAAATAATCAGGATATTCAGGAGTATAACAAAAGCTTTTAAAGCCGCTGGTTATACTCCTTTTTCATTAGACCTTTTTGTTATAAAGGCAGAAGATGCATCGGCTTCGGAGAATCCGATGCTTTTTTACTTATCATGCAAAGCAGTCAGTTAATAATCTCCGGTGTTTTGCGATTTAAGGATTATTTAATAATTCCTGTGCTATAATTAGATCACGACAAAGAAAGGGGTAATAAGATGTACTTTGGCATATTAAAAAAGGACCTTAAACGAAAAAGAGCGATGAACATAATTCTGCTTTTGTTTATCATACTCGCTTCAATGTTCGTGTCGTCAAGCGTGAATAATATCCTGAGCGTCACGTCTGCGCTCGACAATTATTTTGAAATGGCGAGAGTGCCCGAGCTTGTGGTCGTGAATATGAATAAATCCTCGTCTGAGGATGTCGACGAAACGATGAAAAACGCAGGCGGTGTTACCGGGATTGAAACGGAGGATATCATATTCCTTGAAAACTCTGGTATCACACATGACGGCGAGCTGCTTAACGCTACTATGAATAATCAGTTTTTACAGAGCGATAAGGATATGTCGATTAATTATTTTCTCGACGATAACTCCGTCCTCGAAAGCGTAAAGCCGGGCGAGGTCTATTTGACGGGCAATGTGTTTGATAATACCGAGCTTGAGATCGGCGACAATATCGTTATAAGGGTCGATGGAGTAAGCCGCGAATTTACCGTTGCGGGCGGATTGAAGGACGCGGTGTTCGGCTCTAATCTTATGCAGATGGTGAGATACGTTATAAGTGAAGAGGATTTTAACTACTATATCCACAGTGAAAATTTAAATAAGCTGTACGGCGGCAGGATATATTATACGCAGACTGCGGACGTTTCAAGGACGCATTCGGAAATAGTGGACGCAGGCGACGGCTTTGTTGCGGAGATGAGCCGCGATACCCTGAAATTCAGCTACGTTTACGATATGATAGTTACCGGTCTGATACTTGTCATAAGTCTTATTCTGATAACTGTCGCTTTTGTAGTTTTGCGCTTTACTATTTCCTTTACGCTCTCGGAGGAAATCAGAGAGATCGGCGTTATGAAAGCGATAGGTATAGGCGATCTTAAAATAAGAGGGCTGTATCTTGTAAAATATTCTGCGCTTTCGGTAATAGGCGCGGCGATCGGTTTTGTACTCAGCTTCCCGTTCGGAGAAATGCTTATGAGCGTTTCTTCAAAATCGGTGATCATAAACGATCAGAACCCTGTTTTTGTAAATATCATCTGTTCGCTTTTGGTGGTCGCGGTGATCTTGCTTTTCTGTTACGGCTGTACGGGAAAGGTAAGGAAAATGTCCCCCATCGACGCTATGAGAAGCGGACAGACGGGCGAGCGTTTCCGTAAAAAAAGCATACTGAGCCTCGGCAGATCAAAGCTCCCCGCAACACCTTTTCTTGCCCTTAACGACATTGCGAGCAGCCCTAAGAGATACGGTATTATCACGCTTACATTCTTTCTTTGTCTTTCGCTTTTGCTTATGCTTTCGACGTCCGTTATAACTCTTTCGGGCGGAAGTCTGCTCACCTGCTTTGGCGTCGCCGACAGCGATCTTTCATTAGCCTCGTCTAACGATCTCTTGGATTTTATGGTTGAGGGCGGCGAGGAAAAGTGCGAGGAATTTCTTTTAGAGCTTGAAAATACACTTGAAGAAAATGATATGCCTGCCGAGTGCTATTACGAGACGATTTTTAATTCCACCGTATCTCACGGAGATTATCAAACTAAGATCCCGTCCTATTACGGTACCGGCACGACGATGGACATGTACGAATACACCGCCGGTTCGCCTCCGCAAAGCTGCGGCGAGGTCGCTATAACCCGCCTTTCCGCCGAGGAGCTTCATGTAAATATCGGCGACACGATAAAGGTAAATGTCTGCGGCGAGGAGAGGGAATTTATCATCACGGCTTTTTTCCAGTCGATGAACAATCTCGGCAGCTCGATGAGATTTTACAGCGGCGAGGATCTGAACTTTATTTACGCGGGCGGTGCGATCGCAGCTCAGATAAAATTCACCGACTCCCCCGACGATGAGGAGATAGAGCGCAGAGCGGACAGGATAAAGGAGCTTTATCCCGAAATTTCCGGCGTCTATACGTCCGCCGAGTGGGTCGAGAAAAATGTCGGCGTCGTCGACGCTCTTAAAGCCGTAAAAGCCCTCGCGGTAATCCTCACAATAGTTTTAGCCGCGCTTATAACCGTTCTTATGGAACGCTCCTTTATCGCAAAAGAACAGGGCGAAATCGCACTTATGAAAGCGATCGGCACAAGAAACGGCAGAATTTATGCCTGGCACACAGCACGCTTTGCAATTGTGGGAATTATTGCGGTAATTATTGCAGAAATATTTGCAATGCCGCTGACACATCTTTGCATTGATCCGATTTTCAAGATGATGGGCATGGAGCTTGCGATCGATTACGTTGTAGATCCTTTTGAAATGTATATATTCTTCCCTCTTGCAATTCTTGTTACAACAATTGTAAGCGCATTTTTAACCTCGCTTTACACAAGAAAAATCAAATCCTCCGACACGGCTAACATAGAGTAAGAAAGGAAATTATTATGAATATTCTCGAAGTAAAAGACCTCTGCAAAACCTATATTGTAAACAAACGTCAGAACAACGTACTTAAAAACGTAAATTTCACCGTTTCGGAAGGTGAAATGGTAGCGATCATGGGACCGTCGGGCTCCGGCAAATCCACTCTGCTCTATGCCGTTTCGGGAATGGACGGCATTACGGCAGGGGAAGTGGATTTCTGCGGAAAAAGCATAGCCGGAATGAGCGAAAAGGCGCTTGCAGATTTACGTCTGGACGAAATGGGATTTATCTTTCAGCAGATGTATATGCTGAAAAACCTTACGATGCTTGATAATATTATACTTCCTGCCTGCCAGTCGGATAAAATCAAGGAAAGCCGCAAAGAAACCGTGCAGAGAGGACAGGATCTGATGAGAAAGCTGGGCATAATAGAAATTGCGGACAACGACATCAACGAGGTCTCCGGCGGACAGCTGCAGCGTGCGTGTATCTGCCGCAGTATGATAAACCGCCCCAGAATGATCTTCGCCGACGAGCCTACGGGAGCGTTGAACCGTACCTCCTCGGAGGAAGTCATGAAAGAGCTTGAAAAGCTGAACGCTGAGGGTACCACAATTATGCTTGTCACACATGACGTAAAGGTTGCCGCAAAGTGCACAAGAGTTCTTTATATAGTTGACGGAAACATAAAAGGCGAGTATAATTTAGACAGATACAAATCGGATTCTCAACTGAGAGAGCGCGAAAGAACGCTTAATAACTGGTTAATGGAAATGGGTTGGTAAGGTGAACGATAAGCTGTATGAATTTGACGCAGTTATTTTAAAGGTGCCTGATATTGACGGAGCGTATGTAGAATTTCCGTTTGATGTGCCAAAGGAATTCGGAAAGGGCAGGGCCAAAGTAACTGCGGAATTTGACGGTGTACCGTATGACGGCAGTCTTGTGCGAATGAAAACGGAAAAACATATTATAGGTCTGCGCAAGGATATAAGAGCCGCAATAAAAAAACAGCCCGGCGATACTGTACACGTAAAAATCAAGGAGCGGATTTGAATATGATCGATATTCTTATTGTTGAAGATAATAAGGAGCTCAGCAGCTTACTGTGTGATTTTCTTCGCTGTGAAAATTACACGGTGTCCGTTGCGGACAGCGGAGAAAAGGCCTTGTCGCTGTATAATAAATACGGCGCAAGGCTTATTGTGCTGGATATAATGCTGCCCGGGATGGACGGATTTGCGGTATGCTCAAAAATACGGGAGCAGAGCAACACGCCGATTATTATTGTAAGTGCAAAAACGGAAAAGGAGGACAAACTTAACGGTCTTGTTCTGGGAGCGGACGATTACATTGAAAAGCCCTATGATATAGATATAATGCTCGCTAAGATCGGAGGCGTTTTCAAACGCAGATACGCGTTGGACGAGCTGCGCGACGGTGATCTGCGAATAAACAGGATAACCCGGACTGCGTACAAAAAAGATGTTCCGATCGACATGACAGCAAAGGAATTTGAACTGCTGCTTCTGCTTATTGAAAACAAGGGCAGAGTGCTGAACAAGGAATACATTTTCAGCCGGATCTGGGGGAGCGACAGCTTTTCCGAGCAGCAAACTCTTACGGTACATATAAAACGGCTGCGGCAGAAAATCGAGGATGACCCGAAAAATCCTGAGAAAATTCTGACCGTCTGGGGAGCGGGCTACAAATATGAAGGCGTTTAACAGAATTTTTACCGCAGTAACTGCTGTGATAATTATTATTTTCATCGCTGCAAATTTATTTATGATTTCATCAGATAATACTGAAAACGGCAGACCATATCGGGTTGAAATCAACAGAATTGCACTTGAAATTGAACATAACGGATTTGACGCTGTTGACCTGTCCCAATATGAATATGTCGTAAATATTGAAAGATTCGGCAATGACTTTTATGATTCCGACAGCGATTATATTATAAAGAAAATAGGCGGCGAACTGTACCGCTTTGATTATACTGAGGAAAAAACTCAGGGTAAAGTCGGAACGATCATTGCAGTGAATATAATTCTCGGGATAATGACGGCTTTAATTTTGGCGGTAATGCTGTTTATCCGCCGAAAAATTCTGCTGCCGTTTGAAACATTGACTAATGTTCCATATGAACTTTCCAAAGGCAATCTGACAATTCCGTTAAATGAAAGCAAAAGCCGTTTTTTCGGAAGATTTATCTGGGGCGTGGATCTGCTCCGAGAAAATATGGAGCAGCAGAAACAGCGTGAGCTTGACTTGCAAAGAGATAAGAAAACACTTTTGTTATCTCTTTCACATGACATAAAAACTCCGCTGTCAGCGATAAAGCTGTATTCAAAAGCGCTTTCAAAAGGGCTGTACTCCGATAAGGAAAAGCAGCTTGAAATTGCGGAAAAGATAGACGCAAAGGCGGACGAAATAGAGGGATATATTTCACAGATAATCACCGCTTCAAGGGAGGATTTCCTGAGTCTTAGCGTTAATATAAGCGAATTTTACCTGTCGGAACTTATGAATAAAATTGAAGAATACTACAATGAAAAGCTGTCGCTTATCAAAACGGATTTTTTTGTTGCGAAATATGACGATTGTCTGCTGAAAGGCGATCTTGAGCGAAGCGTCGAAGTTTTGCAGAATATTATTGAAAATGCTGTAAAATACGGCGACGGAAAAATTATAGACATTGATTTATCACAAGAGGACGGCTGTCAGCTTATTACGGTAAAAAACAGCGGCTGTACTCTTTCCGATACCGAGCTGCCGCACATATTTGAGAGTTTCTGGAGAGGCGCCAATGCTGATAACATAAAAGGCAGCGGTCTCGGACTCTATATCTGCCGTCAGCTTATGCATAAGATGGGCGGAGAAATTTTTGCCGAGATCAAGGATGGATATATGTACGTTACGGCGGTATTTGTGAAGGTATAAAGTAAAGCGTTACTGCATTTTCAGCGGTAACGCTTTTATATTATCGCTTCTGCCCGGACAGTTTATATGGAAATACAGCAGTATTTCGGGTGTTCCAAAACCGTATCAATCCGTTATAGGTATATTCCATAGAAGCAAGTCCGTCATGCGAATATCCGTCTTTTACCCGATAAGCAAAATTCCTGCCTTCGGTGAAATATTCGGAGCTGCGCATTTTATCCACGCGGTCATTGTCGTAGCTGTAGGCAAAATCATCTGTACCGGTCATAATAAAAACAAAATAATCGTTCTGACTGTACCCACGGGCGGCCTTGAAAATATACTCGTCATCAAGTACGGCACCGCAGCTCATAGGCATGAAATATTTAAAATAATCAAGACAATTGCGGAACGTCCACCATGTCGCAACAGAACCCATTGAAAATCCGCCAAAGCCTCTGTGCTCTCTCGAAGCCGCCAGATCCCCCGCCGAGGTTGAATCTGCATAAGTGTGATACTTACCCTCGGCAGCAGGGATAAGGTCGTTAAGCAGCTCGTTATAATAGTTTCGGGTCAGATCCATTGCAAGACTGAAATTGGAACTGTCATCGGAAGATGTGTTGTTATAAGTCGGACAAACTATTATCATAGGCTGCATTCTGCCGTCCTCAATGGCATGGTCAACCACATTCTTCATTTGATTAGGACTGTCCGGAGTTCCCAGCGCAGTGGTTTCATCGGACCATCCGCCGTGCATAAGATAGAAAATATTATACTGTTCGTTTTCGTTATAGCCGTAGGGCAGATAGACTATTGCCCGTTTGTTCAACTTCTGTGTTTTCTCCTCGTAACTGAAGCTTTCGTAGGTTTCATAATTCAGCTCCTCAAGCGTGCCCTGTCTGTCAGCCTGAGAATAGTAGTCGCTTGGAATTTCCTCAAGACCGGCCGGTATCTCCATTGCGAAATCGGATTCGGTTTCCGAATGGTCGTCAGGTATTTCAGTATCGTACGATTCGGCACTTGAAGCCGCTTCCGACGCAAAATCCCTGCTGCCGGTATATGAAGAAGTCCCGCACCCGCACAGCATGACCGTTGAAATTATAAAGCCTAACAGCTTCTTGATTTTCATAAAATCGCCTCCGGAATATTATAATATTTCTTTATGATATGATTATACCTTGTTTTTCCGCAGCTGTGAAGTTCCGATTAGTAAGTGACTTTAAACCTTTGGGTTAATACTCAGAGTAAAGATCACTAAAATATAATGATTCGGAAGCAGAGTATTAACCCAAAGGTTTATATTCGTTAACTAATTGAAACTTCTCATAAAGTCCGGATTTTGTTATAATAAAATCAGAAAGATTAAGATGGTATTATAAAAAATCCACCAAACTTCAGGAGGTTACAGCATGAAAAAAAGAATTCTTACAGCGGCAGTAACAGCTGCATTTTTGGCGCTTACTGCCTGCGGCGATACGGTTGAAACCAGCGACAGCGTTAAAGAACCTGCAACGGATACTTCATACGCTTCTTCAATTCAGGAATCGGCTGACGGCTCCGAAGCTTCTGAGAACGTCTCGTCTGGCGCAGAAAGTGAAAATACTGAGAAAAATTCAGACCCGGAAAAAGATTCTGAAGCGGAAGCCATAACAGAAAAATCTGCGTCAGATGAGGAAGCCGGGCAGTAAGGCAAAATTCTGGTAGCTTACTTTACAAACGTACAGACCGACGGCACCGATGCCGACGCCAGCGCAAGCCGTGTTTACCGCGGAGATAGCCTTGTGGGCGTAACGGAATATTTTGCACAGATAATTGCCGAGTATACCGGAGGAGACCTGTTCCTGATAAAGGGCGGCGATTATCCTGCGGACTATGCCTCGACTACCGAAGCTGCAAACCAGGAGCGTACGGAAAACGCCCGCCCCGAACTTCAGTATCATATTGAAAACCTTGACGATTACGATGTGATTTTCGTCGGCTTCCCCACATGGTGGACGGATATGCCGATGGCGGTCTACAGCTTCTTTGACGAATATGATCTCAGCGGCAAGACCGTTATACCGTTCAATACTCACTGGGGCTACGGTGCGGCGGATACCTTTGAAACCATTGCAGAGCTTGAACCGGATGCGACAGTGCCTGACGGACTTTCTATATACAATTACGATATTGAAAGCTCGGAAAACGAGATCACGGCTTGGGTTGACGGACTGGGTGTGATGTGATCATGATAAACAGATTTATCGCTGTGGTTCTGTCTTTGCTGATTGCTGCGGCTGGCGTGTCCTGCGGCAGTAAGTCTATGCCGAAAAGCGGAACTGAATACAGCGGCGCTTCAGCTTCTTCATCGGGAGCGCTGTCGGAAATGGAAGCTTCCGCACCGGTAACGACCGGCGAAGAGGAATACCGCGGATTTACAGTAGATAATGTATACCATTCTCCGGAAAACGGCGATATTCATTACTGTGCGTATATCCCTGAAAACTATGACAGCTCCTCGCCTTATGCTTTGTACCTTACCCTGCCGGGCTATGAGGGACTTTATTTTCAGGGAATCGCTCAGAATTTAAAGTCGGAGGAGTTCGGTTTTGAAGCGCAGAAATACAACGACAGGATGATAATAGCAGCACCGCAGCTTGACGATTGGGACGAAACGAGCGCGGAGCAAACTATCGCTCTGACGGAATATTTTCTCGAAAACTACAACATAGATCCCTCAAAGGTGTATGCTAACGGTTATTCGGGAGGCGGCGAAACAATGTCGCTTGTAATGGAAAAGCGTCCCGATATGTTTGCGGCTTATCTGCACATAAGCTCGCAATGGGACGGAGATTTTGAAAAATTAGCCGAAAGCCGCACGCCAGTGTATATCGTTGTAGGCGAGAATGACGAGTATTACGGAGCAGAACCAAGCAGAAAGGCATATCAAAAGCTTTATGATATTTACAGCTCCAAAGGATTAAGCGCAAGCGAGATCGACAGACTACTTATTCTGGACGTAAAGCCTCACAGCTATTTTACCCAACAAGGGATTGAAAACGAGCACGGCGGAGGCGGACTAGTTGCCTATGATGAAGAAATTATGGGCTGGCTGTTTTCGCATTAGGGGAAGGAAGGCTGAAAATGCGCATACCTTTAATGATTATTTTTGTTATAATGTTTATGCTGACCTCCTGTGCCGGGAGCGGCTCGGACAAGCGCGGAGATATTTCTTCCGGCGGCGTATCGGATGTGCCAAGGCTTACAGAGCAAAAAGAATCCGCCGGAGCATCTTCGGACAGCGTTGGGCAGGAGGTTGAAAATTTGCAAAAATCCGAATCCGTTACGGCGGACACCACAGTAGGCGAAGTGCTTGCAATACCTGCCTTTGAGAATTTCGGCAGACTGCTGTTTCCAGTTGACAGAACCGTTTTCGATGACATGACTCTGGAGGAAGTCAGCACAAGCAGCGTATATGTATGGTACACAAATATCAAAAGCGAAAAGACTGTTGAGATAATAAATTCGCTCAAGGACAGCGCCGAAAGCGGTCAGCGCATTTTTTATCCTATCTATACTCAGGAGGACATTGCTTCAGATCCGACTAAGGCTGATACCGGACTTTTTTTCTTCAAAGGCAGCCCCGGAGAAAAATTTGCAGTTGTAAATGCGGGCGGAGGCTTTATGTATGTCGGCGCAATGCACGACAGCTTTCCGCACGCTCTTGAGCTTAGCAAAATGGGTTACAACGCCTTTGCGCTGATCTATCGGCCAGACCATCCCTATGAGGATCTGGCTCAGGCGATAGCATTTATTTACGATAACTCCGAAGAGCTTGAGGTCGATCCCGACGATTATTCTCTGTGGGGAGGCTCGGCAGGCGCAAGAATGGCGGCAACTCTTGGCAGCGGCGACTACGGAATGAGCTATTTCGGCAGACCGGATATTCCTGACGCTTGCGCAGTAATTATGCAGTACACCGGGTACAGCTACGCTTCGCCAAGCGACGCTCCGACATATGCCTGCGTAGGAACAAACGACGGCATTGCAAACTGGCGGGTTATGCAAAACCGCCTTGACGAGCTTGACAGCTACGGCATACCGACCGAGTTCCATAAATATGAGGGTCTGGAGCACGGCTTCGGCTTAGGTACCGGCACTGCGGCCGAGGGCTGGATAGATGACGCCGCCGCTTTCTGGGAAAGCAATTCGGATAAATAAATCAAAGCATACTCTCTTTTTGCAAAACAGGTTATTTTTGTATTCAGGCAATACCGCGCAATGATCGCCCGCAGCTTTACACATAAATATTGTGGGGAATTGCCATTACAAACTCAAGGAGGTAATAAAAAATGAACCGCACTAAAATTTTTAAGCAGATACTCGCATTAACTCTTTCGGCAGCCGTGCTTGCTCTCGCAGGCTGCGGAAATTCCGGCAGCTCCGGAAAAACGGCTCCCAAAGCCGAGGTAAGCGCAATCAACGACGGCGCCGAACCGAGCGGAAGCAATATTCTTATCGCATACTTTGCCGTAGCAGAAAACAGTGATGTAGACGCCGAAGCTTCCGCAAGCGTTACATCGGACGGCAGAGGCAGAATGAAAGCCATGGCGGATATGATACAGATCGAAACCGGGGGAGATCTGTTCTCGATCCGCACATCTGTCGAGTATCCCGGCGATGGTGCAAAGCTTATAGATTATGCGGACAAAGAGCAGGAGGATAATGCCCGTCCCGAGCTGACCAGCCATATTGAAAACCTTGACGATTATGATGTTATTTTTGTGGGCTATCCAAACTGGTGGTTCGATATGCCTATGGTAATGTACAGCTTTTTTGAAAAGTATGATTTTTCGGGAAAGACTATCGTTCCCTTCAATTCTCACAACGGAAGCGGATTTTCCGGAACCATCGAAACCATTCAGTCCCTCGAACCTGATGCGACGGTAATAACCGACGGCTTTACCATTAATGAGAAAGACGTTGAAGGCTCTGCGGAAGATATTGCCGAGTGGATAGACAGACTGGGATATTCCAAGAACTGAACTGCGGTTCAAGGGTAAAATACATCCATATGTATATCAGATGCAAGGAAAATTCGGCAGAAGTTAGTGCCGGACGGTTTGTTTCTTTGCGAGAAATATTTCCAATTCTTAATTTTCTGAATTTTATCCAAATCAAACAAATTTGAATTATGCACAAATTATGGTTAAATTTATTATGCAATTAGTAGAAATTCATACAATTAAATTCAAATTTCGCTAATAATGCTTGAAAAAAGTCAGTATCTGTGTATAATTAAATTATGTTAGATATTATTATAAACGAGGTCACTCATGACTCTTGATTGCGTAGAGTTTTATAATTATGATAATATAAAATGGATTATCATTGATAATAAAGTAATGAACTCAAATTTAATATAAGCGCAATATCTTTTGAAAGGGTAAATGGCTATTGATTGTAGATGAGTATCAAGGCTGGTGCAGTTACCGATATCTCCAAGCTGCAGAAGCGTCAAGGATACATTCAGTAAGCTATTCATCACAAAAATGGACAGCGTCTACATCGGCAACTTATTGATCTGTGAATATTCAGTAAAAGCATCAAGCATATATGCTTGATGCTTTTACAAATTTTCAATCGGAGGAGAATATGAATATCAGACAACACTTTGCGGCGGTATTAGTTTCATTGGCGCTGATCTTTACCGCTTGCAGCTCTGAAAAGCCGGAGGAGAAAAAGACGGATGCCATGAGAGTAAGCATGGACTATACCCAAAGCTTCAGTTTTACAGACAAAAGCATGACATATCTCGCAAACAACGGTATTCTTCATTTTTATGATATTGACAGCGGATATGATACCGTTATTTGTTCCAAGGCAAACTGTCGTCACGAGGGAGCTTCTTCCTCAAACCCTACGCCCGAATGCGATGGCTATGTAGAGGGTCCCTACACAACCTGTACGGCGATAATAAACGATAATTTGTATTTCATTTACACCCCAGATATCAAAAATAACGATTATGCGGGCTTTTCAACTAAAAAGCTTTGCCGCGCAAAAACAGACGGAACAAGCAGAAAAGATATTGCCGAAATATCAAATGCCCAGTCTGTTTCTTCCGCTTGCTATAATGAAGGATATCTTACTCTGGGATATTCCAACACATTTGACGAAAAAGGAAATGATCTTGAAAAATCTCAATCGAGTATATGTGCAATTGATCTTACCGACGGAACGGTTATTTCGTCATCTGTAAAAGAAGGATATCAAGGACAGATAAGAAAAATATATTTTTCCGACGACGTCATTACTTATGCTTATTTTTATTTATCCGAGAAGATAGATTATGATGACTGGGACATTGAATCTGATGAATTCTCAGAATATATTAAGAAGATAACTAAAACCGAAATAATTCAGTTTAATATAAGCGATAAAAAAGAAAAGGTCATATGGTCGGGCAGCGGAACTTGTGAAAGCATTGATTTCGGGTATGCCTGCATAGTCGATACAGAGCCTGAGATCATAAGACTTTCGGATATGAAGACATATTCCTTAGGCAGCGAATTTACCGATTGTTCTTTATCTATTGATGAAGGCGGAGTGATAATTTCCGATTACGCAAATTCAAAGTACAGCTTTTTTGATTTTAAGACGGAAACTATAAGGAAGATCGGCACAATATCTGAAAGCGGCTATATGATAATTACCGCAATTACGGACAATAAAATATTTGTAACTTATACGGAAAAAGGCGATGTCGCTTTAGGCTATATAGAAAAAGAGGATTTTTACAGCGGAAAATTCAGCAGCGTAAAATTTATTAAAAACTATGATGAAGACTTAACTTAGAAGGAGAAAAACTATGATAGCGAAAAGACTTGTTTGCATGGTATGCGTAATGTCGCTTTTTCTTGTATCATGCTCAAAAAATGAAAACAAAGAATCGACTGAAAGCGAGAAATCGACGCAGGAATCTTCTCTCGGGTCTTCCGATCATGAGCATACGGAGATCTCTGTTTACACCATGCCGGACGATTATTATGTAGAATGGGCGGTACCCGATGTAGTGAGTATTCTTCCAGAAAATATCGCGGCTTTTAACAATATGCTTTCTGAAAACGGATATGATTTCGGGCTTAAACTTACTACCCTTAGCTTTGAGGACTATAACAGCGAGCTTAACGCCATATCCCCTGATATTGCATTTATAGGATTTAACGATGAAAACGCCGATATTTCCACAGAAATAATTTCATCGGGATATTTTGAAAACCTTGACAGCTTTCTTGAAAACAGTGTGATATATTCGCAGATCTCCCCTGCATTATGGGACTCTGTAAGATTTAACGGCAGTATATATACGATCCCAAACTGCACGGCGCAGGACGTAGGCGTAAGCGTAGTCTTTGATCTTGACAAAGTCAGCAAAGAAACCGCCGAAAGCTTCAGCGGAGATATTTCCGAACTTAATAATATTCTTGGCGACGACGGTATGCTTTTATATCAGTTAAGCGGACTTGATTTTGTATCATATTACGGATATGAATATAAGTCGGGCGTACTTGTTTCACAGAAAGGCGAGGTTTTAAATCCTTTTGAATGCAGCCACTGCATTGACTGGCTAAAAACAATAAACGGCTTGTACATTGAAAACAAGGCAACAGACGATGTAAGCAAAGACTGGAGCGTTTGTATTACAAAAGATCTTGAAAGAATTGAAAAGGAAAACACATATATTTATACTGAAAAAGCAATTCTGGGCACAAGATATTCTGCATCTACAGGAATTTTATCATCTTCCGGAAAAAAAGAAAACGCTTTTAAAATTCTCGAACTTTTACATACTGACAGCGATTTTGCAAATTGCCTTATCTATGGAACTGATTTCAAAGAAGAAAACGGATACGCTGTTAATTCCGACGGCGAGATAATAGACGGCTACATTAATAAATTGATCTTTGGTCTTGATGAAAACCTGCTGTGGTCGATGGATTATTTAAAGAAATTTGATACGTACCGGGACAAGATAGATTATTATAATGACAACGTTATTGAATCTCCTGCAATGGATATTCAGATAGAATTTGATACTTCTGAAATTTCAGAAATAATGCAAAAAGAAAATGAGCTATGGAAAAGCGGCAGTCTTGAAAATGATATATCAAAAATAAAAGAAGAATTGAAAAATGCCGATATTCAACAGGTCATTTCGGAGTTTTCAGATAAAATAAACGGAGAGTAATCTGATCATGAATCTGACTATAGACAAACGATGTAACGCAGATACTTTACGAAATCTTATCCGAAGTCACAATTTCAGATGTCACTCTAAGATTGTTAGTCAAGCGGATTTTTATTCATCAGAACGATGACATGAGTCTTGAGTTGACATAAAGTTCGAGACGAACGGTAAGGGTCAGCGTGTTCATATTGAGCCTGAGAATAACTTAAATATCGCATAGAAACACAGCGAAAGCCGCAGGAGTGCCTGCGACTTTTTTGCTACATATATGAATGACGCACCAGCTATGGTAGTGAATCACCAAAAAATTGTTCAATCAGCTGGTACGTCTACCTTCATATTTTTGTTATGTATAAGGTTCTCCAGAGTTCAGCGGCTTGGAGACCTTTTTTACTCAGCCATACAAAAAATACATGAATAAAGATAAAATATAAGTATTAGACATCGGAGCAAATCTGCCTTATAATAAAAACAGAAGCATAGCATGAAAGGTATCTTTTAAAAAAAATCAACCCTGCAGATTCGTAATGGATTTGCCACAGGGCAGACAGGAGGCAGTATAATGAAAAATTTTATTTCTCTCTTTTTAGCAACAGCGTTGTTTTTTTCTCTGGCTGCGTGCGGAGCAAATGAAACCCGAGAAAGTAATTTTTCCGAAACACCGGGAAACAATTATGCGGTATCTGAGCAGAAAGCACAAAACAACAATTCTTCACAGATGATAACTTCCGGCTCAGGATCGCCGAGTGAAGAACAGAGCAGCAATATCTTGGTGGCATATTTCTCCTGGTCGGACAATGCTATACTGGCGGACGATGTGGACGCGGTTTCTTCCCCAAGCGCGATTTCGCCGGGAAATGTGCAGCAGCTGGCGGGATGGGTACAGGAGGAGACCGGCGGAGACCTGTTTTCCATCCGTGTGACAGATCCTTATCCCAGTGATTGGGACGAATGTCTGGAGCGGGCTAATCAGGAACGGAGCGATAACGCCCGGCCGGCCTTAGCGGAGAATGTGGATAACCTGGATCAGTATGACACAATATTTTTAGGTTATCCCAATTGGTGGTACGGCGTTCCTATGGCGTTGCTCTCCTTTCTGGAACAGAATGACCTTTCCGGCAAACAGGTGTACCTTTTCTGCTCTCACGGTACCGGCGGTCTTGCCAACAGTGTGGGGCTGATTGCTGAAGCAACTCCACAAGCGGTAATTTCTGATAATATTTTTGATTGCTATGAAGAGGAAGCTTCTTCCTCCCAGGAAGATATAAAAAACTGGGCAGCCGGACTTGGCTATTGATGTAAGGAGGTTATAAACATGAGAAAATTCCTTAAAATATTCTTTCTGTGCCTACCGTTATTCATTTTTTCTGCTTGTGGAACCGGCAACCGGGAGTCGCTTGTAACATCAATATCCGAACTATCCTCTTCTGACGCGGAGCAGTCTTCCGAGGTGCAATCAGAATCGGTTGAACCATATGAATCGTCATCTGTAACAAAAGATGCGGAAGATGTGAAAAATACGACCCGACAGATTTCTGTACAGTTTGGGAATAGCACTGTTATTTACGAACTGAATGACAGTGCAGCTGCTGATTCTCTTTATGAGCAGCTTCCTCTTACCATCGAGGTGGAGGATTACAGCACCAATGAGAAAATTTTTTATCCTCCGCAAACGCTGGATACCGACAATACGCCGTTGGCACAGGCAGGAGCCGGTACGCTTGCCTATTATGCCCCTTGGGGAGACGTGGTGCTGTTTTACGGAGACTACAACGAGAACCCCTCCTTGTATGAACTCGGTCAGGTCGTTTCCGGTGGGGATTTGGTCAGTGAAATGTCAGGGACGATTACCGTCGCTGTTGTTGAATAACAAAAATCCTGAATATTAAAGGAGGTCAATTGATATGAGTAAGACATTAGTAGCATTCTTTTCTGCAAGCGGTGTCACAAAACGAGCTGCAGAAAAACTGGCTGACGCAATCAGTGCAGATTTATATGAAATTAAACCCGCCGTACCGTACACCAATGCAGATTTGAACTGGCAGGATAAGCGTTCCCGCAGCTCGATAGAGATGAACGATCCGTCGTCCCGTCCGGAACTTGCGGATAAAAACGTTGATATTGAAGCATATGACCGTATCTTTCTGGGATTCCCAATCTGGTGGTATACAGCACCGACCATTATCCGTTCGTTTTTGGAAAGCTATGATTTCACCGGTAAAATTATCGTTTTATTTGCCACCTCCGGCGGCAGTGGATTAGGCAAGACTGCCAAAGATCTTTCCGCCAGCTGTCCGGGAGCTGTGATCGCAGACGGACGGCTGCTCAACGGAAATATCACTGAAAGTATGCTGAAGCAGTGGTCGGAAACCTTTTAGGGCACAGGAAGCGATCTCATGGATCGGAGAAACAAAACAGAGCAAAAAATGCAGGAGTTCTTCCTCAGCCATGCGAATGCGAACTGATTTTGATCTGTTCAGCAGGCAAAGGCTGGTATCAGGAGGAGGGCAAGGAGACTGTGAGTCTTACCCCCGGCACAGTCATTATTATTCCGGCAGAAGTCAAACACTGGCATGGTGTAAAAAAGATAGCTGGTTCTGCCATACTGCCATCGAGGTTCCGGGTGAGAAAACTTTGAACGAGTAGCTGGAAAACGCGTATGACAAAATCTACGCGGGATTAGAGTAAGGAGGAAGGTATATGAAATATACAAAGCTTGGCAATTCGCTGCTTAAAGTCTCACGTATCTGTATGGGATGCATGGGCTTCGGCGATGCCAAAAACGGTCAGCACAGCTGGACATTGGATGAGGAACACTCCCGGGAGATCATTCGGCGAGGACTGGAACTTGGAGTGAACTTTTTCGATACAGCCATCGGATACCAGAGCGGTACCAGCGAGCAGTATCTGGGACGGGCGCTGCGGGATTTTGCAAAACGTGAAGATGTGGTAGTGGCGACCAAATTTCTGCCGCGTACTCAGAAGGATATCGCCGAGGGCATCAGCGGTCAGCAGCATATTGAACATATGGTGGATACCAGCTTGAAGAATCTGGGACTTGACTATATAGATCTGTATATCTACCATATGTGGGACTATGAAACGCCGCTTTATGACATTATGGACGGTCTCAACCGCGTTGTGCAGTCGGGCAAGGTACGTTATATAGGTATTTCAAACTGCTATGCCTATCAGCTTGCCAAGGCAAATGCGCTAGCGGAAAAAGAGGGCTTTGCCAAATTCGTCTCCGTTCAGGGACATTACAATCTGATCTTCCGGGAGGAGGAGCGCGAAATGGCAAAGCTCTGTGCGGAGGACAACATAGCCATGACCCCTTACAGCGCATTGGCCGGCGGCAGGCTTTCAAGGCTGCCGGGAGAGACCACGAAAAGGATGGAAGAGGACAGCTATGCAAAGTTTAAATACGATGCTACTACGGAACAAGACAACGCAATTATACAAAGAGTAGCGGAGCTGGCAGAGAAACGGGGCTTTTCCATGACCGAAATTTCTCTTGCCTGGCTTTTGACCAAGGTTACATCCCCTGTTGTAGGCGCTACCAAGCTGCACCATATAGAGGGAGCGGCTAAGGCGGCAGAGATCACCCTCACGTCGGAGGAGATCGCCTATTTAGAGGAACCCTACGTTCCCCATAAGCTGGTAGGCGTTATGGCACAGAATACCCCGGCGGCTGCCAAGCAGCAGCACGTCTGGTCCACCGGAAATCAGAAAATTGAAAAGTGATAAGAAGGCTCTGATGATGAACTATCGAAAAAACGATCCGGAATTTTCGGAACGCTTTGAACATTTTGCCTGAAAAATAACCGTGTAATTAAGCCGCCTACATTTTAAGTAAGCGGCTCCGGCTGAACTATGGGAAGCTGTCCGAGGAAGAAAATAAGCGGCTCAAAAAGATTGCGGATAAGCCGGACTTGCTGAAAAATCCAAACCCACATCGGGGACGGAAATAAGAGAACAATAAATCGGAAGTTGAGGGAAATATGGATGATTACCATTAGCCAATTTGAAGATAAATACACGCAAGATGTTATAGAGTTGGTTTTGCATTTTCAAAATGATGGGACAAGACCCATTGTTACGGTAAACGAACAACCGGATTTACTAAATATAACTGGCGAATACATAAACAAAGGCGGAAACTTTTGGATCGCAAAGGATGATGCAAAGTTGATAGGTTCAATCGGGATCATGCCTTATAATAATGAAATTGCTGTATTAAAAAAGTTTTTTGTGTATGAAGATTATCAAGGGGAGCCGCACCATCTCGGTCAAAAATTGTATGCTCATCTATTCTCTTTTGCCAATGAAAAGAATTTAAAAACAATTCTGTTGGACACACCATATAATACAGCAAGAGCTCATAAATTCTATGAGAAAGCCGGCTTTAAAAAGGTAACGGAAGATATGTTACCGATTAAATTCAGTCATCCATATAAGGATTGCGACTTCTTTTTGCTTGAATTATAACTTTTCATTTGTCGGGAAGATAGCAAAGCCAACCGGAGCGGTCAACGGTCAAGATGAACGTCGCATTTCATGCGCCGCCGTTGACAGTCCCGCTCGTCTTTGCTAAAGGGTAATCAAGGCGGTATGCTGCCCTTCTACGGGAGCATTCCGCCGTTTGTTGTCAGCAGCCCGTTCCTCGGTCTGCGTGTTTTTCCTTGTAAATCGACCCAGCTTAACTGTAACACAGGTCAGCCTTTTCCGCTATCTTTTTTTGTGAATTGTTATGCTTCTATTGTAAACCTACAATATATGACATAAGAAATTTCCTTTCCGGGTTGATTTTTCGAGTATAGTATGGTATAATATCTTAAAATCCTATCACGAACGGGTAAGATATTATGATCAGGAAATTCCGTAAAACAGATATAAGCAGAATCGCTGATATCTGGCTAGACGCTAATATAAAAGCGCACTATTTTATTCCCTCTCAATATTGGAAAGATAATTTTGAGTTGGTAAAAGAAATGTTTTTACAAGCAGAAATTTATGTTTACGAAGATAAAAATCAGATACAGGATTTTATTGGATTGGACAATTGCTATATTGCAGGAATTTTTGTTTGCAGCGAAGCACAATCTCTCGGTATAGGAAAACGATTATTGGACTTTGCGAAAAGCATAAAAGAGCAGTTAAGTTTAAGCGTATATCAGAAAAACACACGGGCAATTAAGTTTTATCAAAGAGAAAATTTCATGATAAAATGCGAAGAAACAGATAACGATACCGGTGAAAAAGAATACTTTATGATATGGATGACGTAATATCAATACTTCAAACAAAGAAAAGCTTTGCCGCTGCATCACGTACTGAGAAACGCTCAGTTTGTTCTCCCTTAAATATAATGTATAATAATTAATTTTAAATTTACAGAAAGAGGTATGACAATATGGTTGATTTAATATTAATGACATCGTTTTTATTGCTTTCAATTGCTTTGATCGTGATATCTAACGTTATAAAACGCAAAATAAAAAAGAATTGTTCGGTAGAGATCGAAGCTGTTGTGGAAAAACGCGAAGCGCATCATAATTATGGTTCAAATAATAATTACCGGACCAGCGTATACGGCTATGATTACAACGGTACACACTATATTGGGTATGCGAAAAACAGATTAGGCGAAAGTAAAATCGGAGCTAAGCAGATGATCATGATAGACCCGGAAAACCCGCAGGACAGCTACAGAAAAGAAGACCTGTGGTTACCGAAAGTCCTGTTGTTTTTTGGTGTAGTTATGTTTTGCTATTCTATTTTTTACGAGATCAAAATAATAATCGATCTTCTGAATTAATAATACAAAATGATACGCTGATACTGCCAAATATAAAAGGACTGACGTTTTGATTTGATGTTCAATGGAACAGTTTCGTAAGATATTCACTATTACAGAGATATGGTATATAATTATTTCAAGATTTACCATACTTCGGAAGTGTAATATGAATACGATTGAAATAAAAAGAACACCTATATAAAAAGATTATGAAAATGAATGTTTCTGCATTAATGAAATCCCGCTTCATGAATATCTGATAAAATGGTACAAGGACCTTGGGCTGGGAGAGATACAACAACATACTGACCCACACATTTAGCGTTTATTAAGTAATTTTAATGTAATTCAGCGCATAAAATAAAAAAACAAAAGTCTTGAAACCCCTAAAATTCGGAGTTTCAAGACTTTTGTTCTGTGTTGCGACTATAAAATAGATGTCTTATCAGCGGGCATGAAAAAACCGCTGCCACAAAGTGACAACGGATTACTCAAGCGATTTCCCACTTCTTATGGCTGTGGCAACAAACTTACCTCAATCACAAAACGAAGTGAGCAAAGCGAACGGCTCGCGAATTGCGCCGTCCGCGCTAGGACTGTGTTGCGACTATAAAATAGATATCTTATCAGCGGGCACAAAAATATCCGCTACCACAAAGCAGTAACGGATATTGCCCCGTCCGGGCTAGGACTGTCTCCGGGGACTAAAAAAGATGCCACGCATTTTTTTGTCTTGAGACTTGAACCCACACAGGTTTTACACTGAAAATATTTTACCATATAATCAAGCCAAACACAACTCATAATATAAGTCATTTGTATTTCCTTTCTGTTCTACAGATCTGCTGTCATCTCAGTACCGTCTTTGAAGAGGATAAGGATTTGTTCTGCGGAGATTACCTTGATGCTGCTAATAAGCTGGCGAACGATTTGCTCGTCATATTCTACCGGATGGTTTTTCAGTCCGTACATAACAGTAGTCATTTCGTCTACCCGGTTCACCGCTGTATTCAGCTTCGTATTTGTTTTTTCGTCACTTTCAAGTTCGTCTTGTATGGCGTACATCTCTGTGAACAGACTTTCGAACAGTTCGTCAAAATCTCCGTTCTGAGCAGATTCGCTGTCCATGCTGGTCAACTCATCGATCCTTTGTTTCAGTGCCGTTAACCGTTCCTGTTTTTCTTCAAGATCTGAATTATCTTTTCTGTTCAGGTACATTTCAATGTGTTCCCTGATACGCTGAATATTCGCACCCTCTGTTTGCGCTTTACGGGTGATAGCAGCAGCGATCGCATTTTGCAGAACCCCTTCTTCTATTGAAGGTGAGTTTTTGCAGTATTTCGTGCCGTAATCCAATCGGCTGATGCAGCGCCAAACGATTTTTTTCTTGCCGTTCTTTGCCCATGTTGTTCTGCGGTACGGTGTTCCGCAGTTCCCGCAGAAGAGCAGCTCGGTCAGAGCGTATTTACTTGAATATTTGCCAAGCTCGGTTTTTGTACCGACATCTTTAACCTTGCGTTTACTGTTACGCCGTGATACTTCCTTCTGAACCCGGTCGAACACCGCCCGTTCTATAATCGCAGGATGATTATTCTCTACATAGTACATCGGGAGTTCACCGGTATTCTTTTTGGATTTTTTGCTGATACAGTCCACAATGTAGGTCTTTTGCAACAGTGCGTCGCCTTTATATTTTTCATTGGTTAGTATCGAGAGGACACCTTTCGTTGTCCAGTTGGTTTTTCCTTTTGGGGTGAGGATTCCGTCTCTCATCAGACCTTTCGCAATATCTATAAGACTTGTCCCTGCAAGATACTCCGCATAGATTCGTTTGATAATTTCTGCTTCTTCCGGTACGATTTCAGGTTTGCCGTCCGCACCTTTCCGATATCCGAGGAAAGAACTGTAGCAGAACGGTACATTGCCGTTTTTGATGCTCTGCCGTTTGCCTATTTTAACATTCATACTGATGGATTCACTCTCAGCCTGTGACAGACCGCTGAAGAGGGTTATCAGAAGTTCGCTGGATACCTGCAGTGTGTTGATGCCTTCCTTTTCGAACAGAATGGGAATTCCGCGTTCTTTCAGCTCGCGTACATACTGCAGACAGTCGAGATTGTTTCTTGAGAACCGTGAAACCGATTTGGTGATGACCATATCAATTTTACCTTTACGGCAGTCTTCAATCATTCGCATGAAGTCAGGGCGTTTTTTGGCGATTGTTCCGGTGATTCCTTCATCTGCATAGATCCCCGCCATCTGCCAGTTGGGTTTCATCATGATCATATCGGTGTACATTTCTTTTTGTGTTTCAAAGCTGTGTTCCTGTTCTTCCTTATCTGTAGATACACGGCAGTATGCTGCGACACGCTTTGGACGAAAGTCCGAATTGCTTTTTCCGCTGTATTCCGGCTTGGCAGGAATCACTCTGACTGCTTTAGGCATTGTCACTGCTTGCGCTGACATTTTTGTTTTTCTCCTTTCCTATGATATTTCCGTTTTTCAGAAGCAAGCTGACTGCACCGTTTTTCGTGAGAAGTACGGCAGTCACTGTTTTGCTGAAAAGCTCTGCATCGAATACAGAAAGCGGACTTGATTTCTCAAAATGCGCTTTCAGTCGATCCGTAATGTGTTTTTGACTTTTCTCTTTCTCATACCGTTTGGAAGCACACTGCAGAATTAAGTTCTGAATGGTTTCCTTATCAAAGTCAATCTGTCCGAGCGCCCGTTCTATTTCATTCTCAATGCGTTTGACTTCGATCGGTGTTTCACTTTTGGGTGAGATGTATTCTTTTCCGGCAAGATCGGGATTTTGAATGACAGAGTTGAGAAGCTCTGTTATCTCATCTTCCAGTACGGCAACAGTCTTTCTGACGACTGTCTTGCAGTCTTTATTTTTGCAGTACCAGCTTTCTGTATCTTTTCGGGAATTGTCGGTTCTATGAATCAGCCTGTCGCCGCATTCGGCGCATCGGACGATATATATCACTTCTTTGTTTTCTGAATGGACTACGCAGTTGTCTGTTGTGCATCTGTTTGATTTTATTGTGTTTGCTTCCTGTAAGACGCTCTCCTGCAGTATTTGAGGATAGGTACTGTCTCCAAGGTAGCGTTTGTCTTCAATCATCCGCTTGATCCGGCTTTTGTTTCAATTGCTTTCGCCGGGGAGATATTCCACTTTCAGAGCTGTGAGTTTTTCGGCAATATCTTTCAGTCCTTTACCGTCAACATAGTCACGGAATATGGTTCGGACAATCTCAGCTTCTGTTTGGCAGATTACGATTTCACCGTCTCTCATCTCGTAGCCATACGGGAATCTTCTGTTTTTCATTTTCTTTTGCACCTCCTTTGTTCCGGAATTTTTTCCGTCAGGTTAAGACCTCCGATCAGATGGAAGCAGATGCTTGTGTGCGAAGGCACGGTGATCTGCTGCACAATCTCTTGAAAAACTGTCTCATCGAACGCTGTGACGGGTTCGGTCAATTCTGTAAAAACAGCGTGCAGCCTTCGCAATCCGCACAGAATACTGTCATCATCCTGTTCTCTCAGAAGGCGACAGCGTTCACTGCGCAGACCGTTTACCATGCTTCGTATTCCGTTGCTCTGCTCGGAATATTCTGCTGCCCGAAGGATGCCCTTGCTGTTTAAACGGGCAAGTACAAGGTTCTTGTTGTTGAGATCGGCTATTTCCTTATCAATTTGTTTGATCCGTATTTCCAGCCCGTCCGCTTTCATCTGCAGGCGTTCTGTCTGTGCAATAGCAGGCGGCAGGATTTCCTCATAGCAGTTTCGAAGTTTGTTGACCATTGTGATAAAGGCTTCATAGATATCTGTTTCCGGTATCCGTCTCGAACTGCATTTTTGGGAATCAAAGTTATGCATCCTGCATTCCCAATAGATTTTTCCGTTTACCGTTATTGGCTTGTATATATGTCCGCATCCGCATTTGATTTTTTCTCTCAGCGGGCGTTCCTGAACGCTGAACCGTTCTTCTGTGGTGGATTTGGCTTTTAATTTTTGTGCCGCCTCAAAGACTTCTTTTGTAATAATAGGCGGATTCATATCTTCCACATAGTATTGCGGTTTCTGCCCTCGGTTGATTTTTATCTTGAACGGAAGCGTATCTGTTGTATACCGTTTCCGAAACAGCGCATCCCCGATGTATCGCTCGTTTGATAGGATGTAGTTGATTGTACTGATTCTCCATGTCGTATATCCGAACCGCTTGGGCGCATCCATTCTGTTAAGCATATCTGCAATTGCTTTCTTTCCCATACCGGACAGATAGCTTTTGAAAATCAGGCGGACAATTTCCGCTTCTGTTTCTACGACTTTGAATTCTCCTTCTTCCAATTTGTACCCATACGGTGTTGAGCTGGAGAGGTATGTGCCGCTTTTCATTCTTCGTTCAACGCTCCATCTCATGTTTTTGGATATGGAGATGGATTCTTCCTGTGCCTGCGCTCCTGACAGAGCCAGCAGCAGTTCGCTGGACATATATGCCGTGTCAATGTTTTCCTTTTCAAACAGGATGCTGACGCCGTATTCTTTCAGCATTCTGGCATACATAAGAGAATCGACCGTGTTTCTTGCAAATCGGGATACCGATTTAGTAAGTACACGATCGATTTTTCCTTTGCGGCAATCGGCTATCAGCCTGTTGAAATCGTCACGCTTATCCGTCTTGGTTCCTGTCAGTCCTTCGTCCGCATAGATATCGGCAAGCTCCATACTCGGATTTTGGCTGATTTCTTTTGTATAGTGCTGCACCTGTGAGGCGAAGGAATGAAGCTGATCAAGGGAATCGCTGGACACACGGCAGTATGCCGCTGTTCTGAGTATTTTCTTTTGCTGTTTTGTGCCTGCGATCTCTGTAATAGTTGCCATTCGGATCACTCCTTTCTTTATTTTTCTGCCTTTCGGCGCAACACAACAATACTGCAAAGGTTCGAATATATCCAGTGCAAACTGCAATATTTATCATTTTAGACACAAAGTTTTCAGCCAAGATACAGAGTTGCTTTTAGGTCATCTGCTAAAATGCAAAAAGGCGGTCGCTTAAAAATCAAACGACCGCCTTGTGATATCAATCGTTTTGTAGTTAACCGATATTCGATCCACGCCGCCCCTCGGTTCAAGGAGCATATGCTCCTTTGGGAACGCATCTTCCGGCTGTGCATTCAGCCTCATTGGAGTTTCACCACCCCGTGGTTCTCACCGGGCCGCCCTCCATTGTTGCGACGGTTCTATCACGCTCGATTTTAGGACTGGACGGAAGTATCATGATTGCTTCTGCCTGTCATCGCCGTCGGTACGGTTGCGCCGTACCGTCTGAGAATTTGCTCATGTGGCTTGCCGGGGTTTTCCCGACAGCAGAAGGAAAGTAAAAGATGCGCTGTACTATTCAGTTTTCAAGGAACGGCCCGTTTTTCTGAAATAGGAGAAAACGGGGAGGAAAATTTATCTCCTCATGTGGTAGGCTGCGAAAAGCCGTTTTTTATACCCCTTTGCGTAATTTTTTTAATTCTCGGAATTTTTTTACTGATGTTTTTGAAATATCCCTTAAAACTCAGCAAAGTTAGACTATGATAAGAAAAAAGTTTGCTGTCGCCAGCATAGTTTCGAAAAACTGTTTAACAGGACAAAAAAGCACCGTAAAAGAGAATCACTGACAGCGGTTTATCCTATCAGTAATTTCGCTTTTACGGTGCCGAGACATTCACAATCTTGGGATCAGTTTCGCACACGCAATTGAAAGTCGTTATTTAGTTTTCATTTTTTATAGAAAACTGTACCTGTGATATTTTAAGGCAAACAAGTGTTTCTTATCTGTTTTGTCAATATTTCCTAGTGAGAAAAAGCTCATCAAACAGATAGTGCTACACAAGATGGATAGGTTTAACCATCACATCGTCCTGATACCAGCCGCCATGAGCACAAGAAATTAGTTCCTGATAACGCTTTTCCGAAATCCACTTCTGTGCCATCATCTTACTTCCTTGCATCCATGCATCCAGCCTGGTTTGAGTAACTTCAGAACTATCATAGGCTGTTCTATAACAGGGCAGCCTATTGGCCTTCAGCCATTTGGTTACTTCCTTGCTGAATTTTGTGTAGCTCAATGTGCACCCCCTTGATAAATGCCGCCAACTGCTTATGTTCGTCCTTCGTTTTTTTCAATCGCATCCGCTAATTGACCACTAACAGTACCTATGTAGAGATATACCCCGTCCCGATCACAATGGTACAGATTGGAGTAGCTTGTGCTCTCATTCGGACTGATGGGGTTGGGCTCTACCACTTCAGTGGCCTCCAACAGACCAGCTCCTGATTTTGCGGCAGCAGAAAGTGCTTTTTTCAGCACAGCGATCTGCCCATTGCTCCAAAGCCCCTCCAGATCTTCAAGAACTTTTGGGTCCTGCTCCATGTCTTTGAGAAGCTGCACAACCTGATCTGGAGACAGATATACACCGGAGCAGTAGTTTTCGATGATTCGGTTCTGCATGGGGTTTGGAAAGGAAACAGGAGTGATTT
>ERZ780218.174-NODE-174-length-69860-cov-29.673032_pt1 | contig 69860 bp, 66 predicted proteins | sample MGYA00510975_ERZ780218 | MGnify/ENA primary metagenome ERZ780218 (study PRJEB29588, sample SAMEA2152063) | human gut metagenome | biome: human gut; feature: human-associated habitat; material: faeces | place: Denmark | collected 2008/2010 ... | reverse complement strand
TGCACGTACGGTTCTGAATAGGGGCTAGTGTCGAGAGGCATTTGTCTACTAAACTCTGTAATATAATTTTAAAAAATAGATAAATTATGTATGAAAAAACATAAAAATGTAATACAAATGTAAAAAAGCCCCAATTCATTAAATCCGTATACTAAAATATAGTTAAAAATAAAACTGCAAAAATAAACGTATTGATATTACAATAACTTTGTAGTTATATAATAGGTAAGAAATACTATGCGAAAAAAGCAGTAAGTAACATAGTCTAATATATAAAATTGGAATTGGAGATATTAAAGACTTATGAGAAGAAATATGAAAAAACAAAATAAAAATTTAATAATAATATTAATTTCCATTATACTTATACTATTTAGCTATAATACGACTTCAAAGGCTAATGTAATAGAAGAAAGTATAAATATAGGAAGTGAACTGATAAAGCAACAAAGTGATGACCCGTATCAAGATAAACCTTATAGTGATGAATACTTAAAATATTTACAATTATCAGATGAAGAAAAGAGCAAAGCATATGATATTCCACGTAAAGAATTCATTGCAGTTCATAAAGATATCAATGATAGTGAAAATGCATATTCAAATAATGATTTAGAATATCAATCAGAGCCAAGTACAACAGATTCTTCACTACCAGCAAAATATAATTTAAAAGATAACATAAGCATAAAAGTAGAAGACCAAAAAAGCTCAGGATGGTGCTGGGCATATTCTAGTTTAAAATGTTTAGAAACATATTTGCAAAAAAATAAAATAGGAAATTACAATTTAGCAGAATATCATTTAGCTTATATGAGGTATAAATTTTTTGGCGGATGGCAAGAGATGAAACAAGGAGAGTATTCAAGTCAGGGGGAAGCAGCATATAATTATGGTGGAACATTTGAAGATTTCATGAAATATACAGGAGTATATTCATCTAAATATCATGCAAAAGGTGCAATTACAGGAACAGATAGTGAAAACAAAGAATATAAATTCTGGAAGGAAAATAAGGAGAGTTTTGAAAACAAGACTCCAGCTATTAAAGTAAATAAAGTTATTAATTTTTCATATATTCGCAAAGAATATTCAAACAATGGCACAGTTACATACTACAATGGAAATACAAAAATGTCTAACCAGGAAATTCAAGAATTTAGAAAAAAAATTAAAACTCATATTAAAAGTAGCGGAGGTATACGTACATCAACATATTTAAGCAGTGAAAAATATTTCTATAATAACAAAGCCTTATACATAAATAATTCAGATGTAGAAAGTAACCATTCTGTAACAATAGTAGGTTGGGATGATAATTATTCAAAGACAAATTTTAAACCTGGAAACCAACCTAAAAACAATGGTGCATGGATAGTACTGAATTCATATGGCAGTGATTGGGGAGAAAAGGGATATTTTTATATATCATATGATGATGTACTTGTTGAAAAATGGATGGATGGAGTAGTTAGTGCAAAAAAATATACTGATAAACCAAATCTAAGTTATTTTACAAGTCCAAATGGTTATACCAATGGAAAAGTAACAGTAACAATTACATCAGATGATAGAGTACAATTAAATCAGGCTAAAGCTAATGGATGGAGTGTATCATATAAAGAATCGTATCCAGTTACATATGGAACTGTAAGGACAACGCAAACTATTTTAACAAAAACATTTAATTGGAATGAAACAGAAGAAGTAAAAGTAAAAGCGGTGGATGGAGGGCAGACAAACTCAATAATAGTTAAAGTAAACAACATAAAAGATACTACTCCACCAAGTGTTGCTCCATATATAGAAGGAATTCCAACAACGTGGACAAAAGAACCTGTAACACTTACAGTACATGCCTCTGATTCACAATCAGGACTACACTCTAAAGCATACAGTTTTGATGGTGGAAAAACCTGGCAAGCAAGTGCATCATATAATGTAGACAAAAATAAAGTTGTATCAATAATTGTAAGAGACAAATATGATAATAAGTCAGAAGCAAAACAAGTAACTATAGATAAAATTGATGTAACTTCTCCCAAAATTGCATCTGTAAAAGCAAAATTGGCTAAAGGAAAGCAAGGAATTATGACACTAACGTTAAATGCATTAGATTCGGGTTCTGGTTTAAATTCTAAAGCATATAGCTTTGATGGTGGAAAGAATTTTTCATCAAGTAAAACAAAGAATATTAGTGTAAATCAAGGATTAGTATCAATTGTTGTACAAGATAAAGTTGGAAATAAAGCAATTAAAACAATAGATACAAAAACAATACCAATATTAGGAGATTTGGATAAAGATAGAAAAGTTGGAATTAGCGATTTACTGCTAATGAAAAAATATATTCTAACAGGAAAAAAATTAACACAAGATGATATGCAAGCCGTGGATTTTGATAACAATAAAAAACTTAACATTATTGATTTATTGCAGGAAAAGAAGTTAATATTAAATGGAACATAATGGATTAAGTTATCCAACTAGAGATAAATTAAAATACAAAAAATCACCTTAAAAATTGAAATTAAAAATTGGATATAAAAGAGGAGGGATATTTTTTGAAAAAAATAATAAAAACCATAATAATAGTTATCTTAATACTTAGTTGCTTTGAAATATCAGTATTTAGTGCAGATATAGCGGTAAATGAAATAGTGTTAAATAAAAAGGAATATACATTTGGAAAAATAGAAAATACAATGCAGCTACAAGCTACCTTCACTCCATCTAATGCCACGAATAAAAATATCAGTTGGAGTTCAAGCAATACAAATATAGCAACTGTGGACTCTAGCGGAAAAGTTACAGCTAAGGCAAGTGGTGAATGTAAAATTATGGCTAGAAGTAATAATGGAAAATATGCTGAGTGTAAAATTACTATAAATTCAAATTATAATATACAAACTAATAAACCTTGGAATAATGAAAGCGTTGTAAACTCAACTGTTTGGAACATAATAGAAGTTGGATTATATCAAGATAATTCTTTAAAAAACAAAATTTCCACAATATCTGCTTTACAGGAAGGTATTATTATACAAACTAGTGGTGATAATTTTAAAGTTACCTTTACAAATGGTAAAACCGGGTGGGTTAATTCAAAATATTTATTAATTAACTTGCCAGATGTGCGTAGTGATATTAAGTTTAATATTACAAATGCATATAGTTCTATTTTTAAAATAGGAAGTAAAGAAAATAAGTGCCAAATGGCAAAATATAATACATATCAAAAAAAAGATACGCCATATACATCTGGTTTTGTAAATATACCTAATATAACAGGTAAAGCACTTTATACATATGATAGTAATGACGGAAAAAAAGATGGAAAAGTTTATAATTCTAAATTAGGAAGAGATGAGTTTGTATGTCCTGTATTATATAAATTCGCAAAAAAATTAGGACGTGCTCAAAATATTGCATTACAAAATGGATATTGTTTAAAAATTTATGATGGATATAGACCACAAAGTGTATGTGATGCGTTTTATTCTAATTCATATAAAATTGCAACAGATGAGAAAAATAACATGAAAGCTGTTTATCTTACTGGAGGTGCTTATGGAGGAAGGTACAATGCTAGTGTAAGTGGCAATGGAACTTGCTATAATGGCAATAATGGAGGTCTTAATATAACATGTTTTGTAGCAGCTAATAAATCAGACCATGCTGGAGGATATGCTGTAGATGTAACTATGGTATTTAAAAATAATAAAGAAAAAGAAATACCTACTCAATGTGACATACATGATTTGTCAGCAAATGCAACTAAGTGGGTAAATAAAGGAAATAAAAACAGTTGGGGAACCAGATATACAGATATTTTGAATGATATAATGGTAAAAGCAGAAATGAAACCACTTACTTTTGAATGGTGGCATTATAGTGATTCAAGTTTAGATGTGGGATATGGAAACAATAACATAAAATATACAAAAAATAATCTTCCAGATGTTAGAGTAAATTATAGTCAAATAAATTATATAAATAAAGATATAACAGCTACTATAACAACAACCAAACCTATAAATAATCAACCATCAGGTTGGACAATATCAAAGGATAAAAAAACATTAACAAAAATTTATAAAGAAAATAATAATGAAACTGTAAAATTAATGTACTCAAATGGGGTGGAAATCTCAAAAAATATAGTAGTAAGAAATATAGATAAAACAGGTCCATCAATAAATAATGTTACAGGAAATCCAGCAGAATATACTAATAAAAATGTAATATTAACAGTAAGTGCAAAAGATAGTCAATCAGGGTTAAATACTAATGCATATAGTTTTGATGGAGGAAAGACTTGGCAAAGTTCAAATAAAAAGACATATAAAAACAATACAAGTGGAATAGAAATAAAAGTTAGAGACAAGGCAGGAAATACATCTACATATAAAGATATAATAAATATAACAAAAATAGATAAAACAGGTCCAACAATAAATAGTGTGACAGGAAATCCAACACAATACACTAATAAAAGTGTAACATTAACAGTAAATGCGAAAGATAGTCAGTCAGGGTTAAATACTAATGCATATAGTTTTGATGGAGGAAAAACTTGGCAGAGTTCAAATCAAAAAACATATACAATAAATACGAGTGGAATAGTAGTAAAAGTAAAAGATAAGCTTCGGAAACATATCTACATATATAGGTACAATAAATATAACCAAAATAGATAAAGTAAAACCAAAATTAAAGGAAGTAGAATATAGTACAACCGTTCCAACAAACCAAAACGTAGATGTAACAATAACATCAACAGACAAAAAGTTACAAGGAATAGATGGATGGACATTGTCACAAGATAGAAAAATATTAACAAAAACATTTACAGAAAATACATCTAAAGAAGGAGAAGAAATTGTAATAAAAGACATAGCAGGAAATGAGATAAAAAAAGTTATAAAGATACAAAATATTGATAAAACAGCGCCAGAATTAAATGTACAGTATAGTGATCCTGATCAAGATGGAAGAGTAACAGTACAAATAATTGGAAATGAAAAATTACAGAAAAGAAATGTAAGTGGATGGACAATATCAAAAGATGAAAAAATAATAAGTAAAACATTTAATAAAAATGTATATGGAACTATTCAAGTAAGTGACTTAGCTGGGAATAAAACAAATGTAACTATAAATATAACTAATGCTGGTAAAACGGAAAAAATAGATCTAAATCCTAAGGTAGAGTACAATAAAGAAAAAACAAATAAGCCAGTAGAAGTAAAGATAACCGTAGACAAAAAAGTAAAAGAAATAGAAGGATGGAACCAAGAGCTAAATGGCGATAAATATGTATTAAAGAAGAATTATAACCAAAATACAAATGAAGAAATAATTCTAATAGACGATGAAAATGAAGAGAATAAAGAGAGTATAATAATTGATATTGACAATATTGATATAGACAAGCCAATAGTACAAATAGATTATAGTGCAGTAGATAAACAGACTAACGCAGTAATTGTAAAGATAAAAGCAAATGAACCTATACAAGAGATAGGAGAAGGTTGGACACTATCAAACAGAACAACACTAACAAAGGTATTTGATGAAAATACATCTGAAGAAGGAGAAAAAGTAATAATAAAAGATTTAGTAGGAAATGAAACAGAAGTAATTGTAAAAGTAAATAGTATTGGAGTAGAAGAGCCAGAGGATAGTAACATATTAAATGAAAATATAACATTTAGTACAAAAGAATATACAGACGGAGAAGTAAAAGTAACAATAACAGTAAATACAGCAATAAATATAGAAAATGGAAAAGATGGATGGGTGCTATCTAATGATGGAAAAAGATTAGAAAAAATATACAAGGCAAATGAAACTGAAACAATAACAATAGTAGATAAAAATGATGAAGATAATAAAAAAGATATTATAGTAATTGTAGATAATATAATTGTGTTAGGAGATTTAGACAATGATAATAAAATAACAATTATAGATTTACTTTTAGTGAAAAGACATATAATTTTATCAGATAAAGACCAGTGGAGTCAAAATGAAAAAATATTTAAACAGGCTGATATAAATAAAGACGGTACAATAAACATAATGGATTTATTATTATTAAAGAAAATTTTATTAAAAGCATAAAAAATAGTTTTCGAAATTTGATGCATTGCTTGTAAAACCCTATTAAATGTATTATAATAAATAGCTAGAAAAAATTAAATGGGGGATAAAGATGATAATAAATTCAGACCTTTTAGAAGAACTATATAAAGACGCAGGAGAAAATAGAAAGCAAAAAGCAGAAGAATATGTAAAAAGCAAAAAGGTTAATATTACGAAAGTAATATATGAAAATAGTTGTAATTTTGAGTTAAAGTCAAAAGTAAAAGGTAATAGTAGCAGTATATATGAAGTATATATAAAAGTTAAAGATAATGAAATTGAAAATGTAAGCTGTACTTGTCCAGACTATGAATTGCATTTAGGAACATGTAAACACATACTAGCTACAATAATGGAATTTGCAAGAAATCCTGAATATGTAAGAATATTTGCTGGAACTGAAGGTAAAAATGAAAGTGAAATTTTAGTAAATAGTAAAAATAGAAATCAAGAACAAAATCATAATTTTAAGCAATTAATAAATGTTTTTTTAGAAGAATCTGAAGAAAACAAAAAGAGCAATCAACTACATAATGTAAAATTAATTCCAATAATTATAATGGATAGATTTCAAAGTAAACTTAAAATGGAAATAAAAATTGGGGAAACACAAATGTACAAGTTAAAAAGTTTTCCAGAGTTTTTTGAAAATATGTTAAATGAAAGTGAGCACAAATATGGGAATAAGCTTGAATTTGTTCATACAAGAGAAGCATTTGAAGAAGCATCAAAACCGCTTTTAGATTATATACTAAAATATGCCGAAATTATAAAATATGCAAACGAAACAGCAAGTCATTATGGGTATTATGGAAGAATGTTAAATGAAAATTCAATTAGCATATCAAATACTGGATTAGATGATCTATTTGAAATTATGAAAGGCAGACAAATTTTAGTACAAAGTGATATGGGAGAAAAACAAGTAACGTTTGTAGATGATAAACCGGAAATAACATTTAATATCGAAGAAGTGGATAAAGATAATTATAAAATAAGTCCTAATATAGATATATATGAATATAGAATTTTTAAAGGAAAAAAGAATTCATATATTTCATATGGTAATAAATTATATAGATGTAGCAAAGATTATGAAAAAACAGTAATTAAACTCTTAGAAGTATTTAGAACAAACTTTGTAAATGAAATTGAATTTAGAAAAAGTGATCTTTCAGAACTATTTTCAATGGTTATACCTAAAGTTAAAAATAATATAAAAATGGATATGATACAAGATGAAGAAATAGAAAGATATATGCCAAAAGAACTATATACGAAAGTATATTTAGATTACGATAAAAACAATTATATTACGGCAGAGATTAAGTTTTGTTATGATGATACAGAATTTAACCCTCTATTGGCAAAAAATCCTGATATAGCAAGAGACACATTAAAAGAAACTGAAACTTTAGATAAATTTAGAAAAACAGGTTTTATGTTAGATGTAGCAAATGCTAGATTGATTTTGGTAAATGAAGAAAAAATATATTATTTTTTAACAAACGAGATAGAAGATTATATGAGAGAATTTGAAGTATTGGCGACAGAACAATTTAAAAATAAGGAAATTAAACAACCAAAAATTTCAAATTTAGGTGTACGTATAGAAAATAATTTGTTACAAATAAATTTAAGTGGTATTGATTTTGAAGCTTCAGAAATAAAAAAAATCATGGAAAAATATAAGCTTAAGAAGAAGTTCCATAGACTAAAAGATGGAAGTTTTATTGAACTAAATGAGGATGATGATACATTACAGTTCTTAGAAAATGTGTCTAAGCGGAATGAATGTAACCTATGAAGAATTAGAAGCGGGAACAGTAAATATTCCAATGTATAGAGGTTTATATCTTGATGAACTACTAAAAAAGGTAAATGTTGACTCTATTTCAAAAGATTCAAGATACAGAGATCTTGTAACCAAAATTGGAGATAAAGAATTTGAAACTGAAAAAGAATTACCTAAAAATTTAAATGCATCTTTAAGAGCATATCAAAAAACTGGATATAATTGGTTAAAGTGCTTAGAAGATTACGGCTTAGGTGGTATTTTAGCAGATGATATGGGACTTGGAAAAACTATTCAAATGTTAGCAATTATTCAATCTTACAAAGAAAAAAACAACAATACAAAGCCAAGTATAGTGGTATGTCCGAGTTCACTTACTATAAACTGGAGAAACGAAGCACAAAAATTCACAAGTAATCTAAATGTTTTAGTTGTTCATGGAAATTCAGAAGAAAGAATAAAACAAATAAATAGTATTTTACAATATGATTTAATTATTACTTCTTATGATTCCTTAAAAAGAGATATAGATAAGTACAAAGAAAAAAATTACGAATTTAAATATATTATTGCTGATGAAGCTCAATATATTAAAAATAATAATACACAAAATGCAAAAGCAATTAAAGAAATAAATGCAAATACTAAATATGCGTTAACTGGTACTCCAATTGAAAATTCATTATCAGAATTATGGTCGATTTTTGATTTTATTATGCCAGGATATTTGTTTTCATATAGAAAATTTAAAGAATTATATGAAACACCTATTATGAAACAAGAAGATATTGAAGCTACCAATAGACTTAAAATGTTAATTAGCCCATTTGTTTTAAGGAGAACTAAAAAAGAAGTTTTAACAGAGCTTCCAGATAAAACTATTTCTGTTTTAAATAATGAAATGCAAGACGAACAGTTAGATATTTATTTATCTTATCTTGCACAAGCAAAACAAGAAGCTTTGTTTGAAATCAGTTCTAATGGATTTGAAAAAAGTCAAATAAAGATTTTAGCATTACTTATGAGGCTTAGACAAATTTGTTGTCATCCAAGTCTATTTATAGAAAATTATAAGGGAAAAAGCAGTAAGCTTGAACAGTGTATTGAAATTTTAAAAGACGCAATTGAAAGTGGTCATAAAATATTACTTTTTTCTGGATACACATCAATGTTTGAACTTATTGAAAATGAACTAAAAAAAGAAAATATTAAATATTTTAAGCTAACTGGAAAAACAAAAATTGGAGATAGAATTGAAATGGTTGATAATTTCAATCAAAATGCTGATATTAAAGTATTTTTAATTTCTTTAAAAGCTGGCCGGAACTGGTTTGAATTTAACAGGTGCAGATATGGTTATTCATTATGATCCATGGTGGAATTTATCAGCAGAAAACCAAGCGACAGATAGAACATATAGAATTGGACAAAAAAAGAATGTTCAAGTTTACAAGCTTATAACTAAAAATTCAATAGAAGAAAGAATTTACGAGCTTCAACAAAAAAAAGCAAAGCTTATGGACAATATGCTTTCTACAAGTGAGACTTTTATTAGTAAACTTTCAAAAGATGAAATTATGGATTTATTTAGATAGAGTCCATTATTATATAGATTTCTTATTTGATATTTATGGAAGGGAGAATGTGCAAAAATAGATAATTTTAAATTGCACAAATTAGAAATATGAATAATTTTATAACTATTATTGGAGGAGGGCTTGCTGGTTCAGAGGCTGCATACCAAATTGCTAAAAGAGGAATTAATGTTAAATTATACGAAATGAAACCGGAGAAATTTTCTGGTGCCCATTCAAATGAAAATTTAGCTGAAATTGTATGTAGTAATTCATTTAAGTCTAATTTAATCACAAATGCCTGTGGCTTACTTAAAGAAGAATTAAGAAGACTAGATTCATTATTAATAAAAATTGCAGATAAAACTAGCGTACCTGCAGGACAAGCATTAGCGGTTGATAGAGAAGAGTTTTCTAAACAAGTTACAAGTGAATTAGAAAAAATGCCTAATATAGAAATTATAAGAAAAGAGATTGGAACGGATATTTCATTAGAGGAAATTTCAAAAGATGGCATTGTAATTATTGCAACTGGGCCATTAACATCAGATTCGCTTGCAAAACAGATTTCAGATTTAACAGGAATAAACAAGCTATTTTTCTATGATGCTGCAGCTCCAATAATTGAAAAAGAATCTATAAATATGAATATTGCATTTTGGGGTGACAGATATAGCCAAGAAAGAAGTCTTGACGAATCTATCGAAGAGTGGAAAGAAAGAAGAAAAGATGTAAAAGAAGAAAATTATATAAATCTTCCAATGAATAAAGAAGAATACGAGATTTTTTGTAATGAACTTATAAATGCAGAAGTAGTAGAATTACATGAATTTGAAAAAAGAGAAATTTTTGAAGGATGTATGCCAATCGAGATAATGGCTAAAAGAGGATTAGATACATTAAGATATGGTCCATTAAAGCCAGTAGGGTTTACTGATCCAAGAATTGGTAAAAGACCATATGCAATAGTACAATTAAGACAAGATAATAAAGAGGGCAACTTATTTAATTTAGTTGGATTTCAAACAAATTTAAAATTTGGTGAGCAAAAGAGAGTATTTAGTTTAATTCCAGGACTTGAAAATGCGGAATTTGTAAAATATGGAGTTATGCATAGAAATACATACATTGATTCACCAGAACTTTTAGATGAAACTTACAGATTAAAAGAAAATACAAATATATATTTTGCAGGGCAAATATCTGGAGTTGAAGGCTATGTAGAGTCAATAAGTTCAGGAATGGTAGCAAGCTTAAATGCGATAAATCAATTTAATAATAAGGAAGAAAGAATAACATTTTCAGAAATAACAATGATAGGTGCCATATCAAAGTATATTAGTACAAAAAACAAAAATTTCCAGCCGATGAATGCAAATTTTGGAATTCTGCCAAGTTTAGATGAGAAAATTAGAGATAAGAAATTAAGGTACGAAACGCTTGCAAAAAGAGCACTAAAGGGAATTAAAAATAAAATTTAATTAATAAATGAGGTAATTTTATAAAAAAAGTAATAATAAAAAAGACAAAATTTACATAAAATAAAAAAACCTCTTGCAAAAAAATGTTTTTTTTGTTATCATTAATTTAATGGATTATAAAAATTTAATTTTGGAGGGAATATAATGGAATTAAATGAATTGTTAGAGGAAAGAAATAGTATATTAGAAGATAAGAAGAGAATAACAACTTTAGAAAATGAAATTTCAAAACTTAATTCAGACAAAGCTATGCAGATGATTGGTAGTAGAATAATATCTGTAATAGACTCAGATATTAAAAGTAAGCAGGAAGAATTAGAAAAATGTAAAAAAGATAAGGCGGGTAAACAAACTGAACTAGAAACCAATATTGAAGCTTTTAAAGTAGAAAAAATAGCTAAAATTGAAGAAAAACTAAAGAGCTATGTTTCAACGACTGATTACGCTAAATTAGAAAATGAGATTGCAAAATTAGAAAATGAAAAAAATAGATGTGAAAGAATAATAAGTGATAATATAAAAGAACTACCAAATATAGCTGACGAATTTGAAAAGAGGGCTAAAACTGGCGAAATTCATATATACATGGAGGAAATAAGATTATTAAATAAAGATATAAATTCTAAAAGACTAAAGTTGTCTGAATTAAGCATAATTGAAGACAATATGAAGGATGTTTCTAAACTAGAACATTTAATAATGAGAATTAGAGGTTTAAATAGTGATAATTTAGATAAGGTTGATTTGAGCGGGATTGACAAGAAAGAGGCTGAAAAAGATTCAAATGAAACAGCAATAGAAAAATCAGATGCTGAAAAGGATTCAAATGAAACAGCAACAGAAAAATCAGATGCTGAAAAAAGCTCAGATGAAAATATGGTAAATGATAAAAGTATTTATAGAATAAAAAGAGAGTTACAAAATGAAATAAAAGAGTTGAAAGCAAAAAATCCAGCAGAAGGAACTGAAGATGCTAAAAGGCTTAGTGAATGTGAAAATAAGCTAAAGGAGATACAACAGAAAATCAGCGATGAAATAGCTAAATTTCAAAGTGAAGTAAATCAGAAATTTTCGGATAATCAAACAGGAAAATATTATCAAAATGCTACAGAAGAAAATACTAATATCGATCAATCACAAAACTCTAGTGAACCCAAAAAAGCAGAAGAGGAAGTTTATACTGACATAAGTTCAAAGACAATACAGAATATTGAAATTATAGAAAAGGGGAAAAAAGAAAAAGAAATTAAGATTAATGGTGATGATGCTGAATTCAAAAGGAAACTGCTTAGACGCGATGGAATGAAAAAAGAGGTATCTAAGATTTGTAAACGATTATTTGAAGGTAAACGTTTTAGCAAGATAAGAGCAAGACATCTAAGAAAAAAATTAGATCCAGCTATAATAAATGCCATTGGAAAGGATAGAAATTTAATTTTAAGCGAATATATAGAAGCAATTGCAAAAAAAGGAGATTTACCATTTGATTTAACATATAAAATTCAAGGTCCACAAAAATTAAAAGATAAAAAATACGTAAGAGCCGCTAAAAAAGCAAAGGCTACTATAATAAATGAACATAAACGTAAGTTCTTTTCAAAGAAAGAAGATATTAAGGCTATTTCTAGCGGTGAAAATGTACAAGATAGTCAAACACATGAGGATAATGAGTTCAAAAAAACTTACGGGGGTCATAATATTGATCACCAAAAGGCAAATGAAGCTACACAGCAACAAAGCAAAAAAGAAACATCAGAAATTCAAATATAATTTTTTATAAATAAAAGCTGATACTTTTTAGAGAAGACCAATATCTAAAAAGGTCAGTTTTTTTATTGTTTTCAATTTATATTAGAAGTAAAAGTTGTTACTTACCCAAAAATAGTATATGTGTTAGAATAATTTAGGGAAATGATAATAGATGGAAAAATGATTAATATTGATGAGCTGTTGAAAGAAACATTTATGGAGGTGATTTTAAATGATATATCCAAAATTTTTAAAGAAAAATAACTGTATTGGAATTCCAGCACCATCAGATGGAGCCTCTAACTTGCAATATGTAAATAGGTACAAAAATGCTAAATTAAATTTAGAAAATTTAGGTTATAAATTGCAACTTTCAAACAATCTATTTTCCTCTAAAATGGGAAGAAGTAGTAGCACGCAAGATAGAGCAGAAGAACTTAATAAAATGTTTGAGTCAAATGATGTAGATGCAATAATTTGTGCGGCAGGAGGAGAATTTTTAGTAGAAATTTTACCATATATAGATTTTGAAAAAATAGCAAAAAATCCTAAATGGGTCGAAGGTTTTTCGGATCCAACTGGAATATTATTTCCAATAACAACTAAATATGATATTTCAACAATTTATGGGAACAATTTTGGCACATTTGGTATGTTAGAATATGATAAAAGTATAATTGATAATTTAGAAATCTTAAAAGGCAATATTATAACTGAAGAAAGTTATGAGTTATACGAAGATGAAAGAATAAAAAGGCAAACAGGACTTGAGGGGTATAACCTAACTAAAGAAGTAAAATGGAAGACTATAGGAGATAAAAATGTTAAAGTAAGAGGAAGAATTATTGCAGGATGTTTAGATATAATTATGGAACTTTCAGGAACTAAGTATGATGGAACAAAAAGTTTTATTGATAGATATAAAAGTGATGGGATTATTTGGTGTTTTGATAATTGTGAGTTGTCTAAAGAAGAGTTAATTCGATCACTATGGAAGTTAAATGAATTGGGATACTTTACAAATACGAATGCAGTAATATTTGGAAGAAACGGAACCGACAATTCATATTTAGACTATACAATGGAGCAAACAATAAAGGATAGTGTCTTAGCAAAGTATAATATTCCAGTTATTTTTGATGCTGATATATCACATAAAGGTCCAAGTATGACAATTATAAACGGAGCAATTGCTACCGTTTTAGTTGATAATGGAAAAGGTCAAATATCTTTTGAATTAAAATAGTAAAAGTATCACATATAAAAATCTCTCCATATAATAAAATATGGAGGGATTTTTTATGGCAAAAATAATTGTATACAATAATGATACAAATCGTATGGAAGTATATTATAGAGGCGAGCAAGAAGCAATGCCTTATATTACAAATAGAACGTTAACAGTAGGAGAATTTAGAGGCTCAAGTAGAAGTCCAACGCTATGGACTGAAAAAAGAGCAATGCAAAGTTGGAATAGCCAAAGATATATTTATGGTGCACCAATACCTGTGGGGTTTGCTCTTAAAAGACCATATGAAGGAGGTCATGGAAGTCAAAAGTCATGATTAAATACATACAGCTGAACACAATTAAAAATATAATAGAAGATAAATAAAATTTGTGTTTTTTAGATGTAAAATAATAATAAATCAATTGACAAAAAAACTAATGTTTGATAACATATAACAAATAAAATTGATATTCAAGAAAAAAGGAGGAATTCTTTTGAAGAATACAATAGATGATAAACTAATTGGAAATGAAAATAATATTGTTTTTTACACTGACGAAAAAAATAATGTTAATGTAGAAGTTATTTTACAAGACGAGAATGTTTGGCTTAATATAGAATCTTTAACTAAATTATTCAAAATTGATAGGACAGGCATAACAAGACATATAAATAATATTTATAAAGATGAAGAATTAGAAGAAGATAGCACATGTGCAAAAATTGCACATATGGGTAATAATAATAAGCAACAGTATATTACAAAGTATTATAATTTAGATATGATAATATCAATAGGGTTTAGAGCAAATTCAAAACCAGCTATTAAATTTAGAACATGGGCAAACAAAGTTATTAAAGAATATATGGTAAAAGGATTTGCTTTAAATGATGATAGATTTATAGCTGGCAATAAATTTGATACTAGATACTTTGATGAATTATTAGAACGTATAAAAACTATTAGAGTAAGTGAAAGAATGTCTTATCAAAAAATTATGGACTTATTTATAGCAACAGCGGTTGATTATAACAAGGATTCAGAAGAAGCATACACATTCTTTAAAATAGTGCAAAATAAGTTGCACTTCGCCATTACAGGAAAGACAGCAGCAGAACTAATATTTGAAAGAGTGGATTCAGAAAAAGTTAATATGGGATTAACTTCATGGAAGAACTCGCCAGATGGATTAATTTATAAATATGATGTGAGTATTGCTAAAAATTATTTGTTAAAAGAAGAGTTAGAAAAATTAAATGACTTAACAAATTTATTTTTAGATGTTGCAGAAACAGAGGCAAAAGAACAAAAAACTATAACAATGAGTGGCTGGATAGAAGTTGCAGATGATTTATTAAAATATAGAAAGAAAAACATTTTAAAAGATGCAGGAAAGATATCTCATAAACAAGCAATAGAAAAAGCTAATAAAGAATACGAAAAATTTAGAGTAAAACAAGATACGGAATATATTTCAAGTATGGACAAGATGTTGGATAAATATTTAAGTGAGAATAAGTAGTTTGAGGAGAACGATATGTTAGAAATATAAGTTACAAAAAATTATGAAGGTATTGAAGTAAAAGGTGATTACAATGACTTGGACAAATTGTATGATCGCATTTTTGAATAGTAGGAGATGAAGAAGAATATCCTACTCCAGAAAAATTAAGAATTCAAATATTAGCTCTATGTTATGATTTAAGACATTAAATGAATTGGGATACTTTACAAATACGAATGCAGTAATATTTGGAAGAAACGGAACCGACAATTCATATTTAGACTATACAATGGAGCAAACAATAAAGGATAGTGTCTTAGCAAAGTATAATATTCCAGTTATTTTTGATGCTGATATATCACATAAAGGTCCAAGTATGACAATTATAAACGGAGCAATTGCTACCGTTTTAGTTGATAATGGAAAAGGTCAAATATCTTTTGAATTAAAATAGTAAAAGTATCACATATAAAAATCTCTCCATATAATAAAATATGGAGGGATTTTTTATGGCAAAAATAATTGTATACAATAATGATACAAATCGTATGGAAGTATATTATAGAGGCGAGCAAGAAGCAATGCCTTATATTACAAATAGAACGTTAACAGTAGGAGAATTTAGAGGCTCAAGTAGAAGTCCAACGCTATGGACTGAAAAAAGAGCAATGCAAAGTTGGAATAGCCAAAGATATATTTATGGTGCACCAATACCTGTGGGGTTTGCTTTTAAAAGACCATATGAAGGAGGTCATGGAAGTCAAAGTCAACATTACGCAGGCGTTGCATTTGATGTTGGTCAGAGACTATCTAATGCACAAAGAAATAGACTAAGAAATAGTGCAATTAACTCTGGAGTTTGGAGCTATGTAGAACCTGCATATTTAACGCCTACATGGGTACATTTTGATAGAAGAAGAGGAAAACCTGCATGTAATACTACTGCAGGATATCCACAAATTGGTCAAGGAGCAAAAGGTGCATATGTATTAATTGCACAGGATGATTTAAATACACTTGGATATAATGCAGGAGGATTAGACGGAATATTTGGAGCTAGAACTGCACAAGCAGTAAGGAAATATCAAAGAAGTAGAGGTTTACAAGCAGATGGAATTGTAGGATGTAATACATGGAGATCACTCCAAGAAGATGTAGTAGGAACAGGTAGAACAAGTACAACAATTGATTAAATACAAATTTGCAAGTTAAAGATTTTGACATGAATGCAAAAATTATAATATTTTATATTTAGAAATATTATAATTTTGCATTTTTTATTATAAATAAGTTATTGACTTTATAAATGCTAAGAGTTTATAATACTGAATGTAAGGAGGCTGTATGGAACGAGAAAAATTAATTGAAGAATTTGGATTGGAACTTGCAATTGAAAAAGTAGCACAAATGATAACTGAAAAAATAGATATGTATAAAGAAACAAATGAAAAAGAAAAGATGAAAGAGTTAACAGAATTGATTCTAGATAGAGAAAAAATATATAAGAATGACAAAGAAACAATAAAAAAATATTTGAAAGATAGTGGGGATAAAGATGCAGAATGAACAAAACGAAATCGATAAAATAAATGAACTTTGTAATTTATACAGTCTAACAGATGAAAATTTTAATGAGTACTATAAAAAAGTAATGCTATTTTTAACAAGCAATAAAAAAGCTGGTGAAAATAAAACACTTGTAATTGTTGGAGGACAATCTGGTGCTGGAAAGTCAAGGTTAATACCGATTGCATTGAAAGAACTAAATAATAATGCAGTTATTGTTGATTTTGACGAATTAAGAGCAGCACATCCGCATTATAAAGAGGTTTGTGAAAACTATCCAGAGATAACTCATAGAATTTTACATCCTGATACAGAAAAGGTAAAGAATGCAGCATTGAAAACATTAATTGAACAAGAATATAATGTGATTTATGAAGGAGCTTTAAGAAATACACAAGGATTTTTGGATTTTGCAAGTGATTTTAAAAAAAGTGGATATAATGTGGAAATGTTTATAATGGCTGTTCCGAAACTAGAAAGTTATGGATCTACTTTTTTAAGATATTGTACAGCTTTAATAACTGATTCACCAGCTAGATGGGTTGAAAAAAGTGCACATGATGGTTCATATGAAGGAGTAACAAGAACTGTAGAAGAATTTATAAAACAAAAAATGGTAGATTCTATAAGTGTATTTGTTAGATCAAATGAATCACCTAAAAAGATATATTCTACACAAGAACGCCAACATAGTGATGCTGTAATGGCAATAAAATATGGAAGGGAAGTAGGAAGAAAGAAAGCTGTGCAAGACTTTTCAACAAAGTATAATACTGTTAAAGTTATTTTACAAAGTAAAAAACCAGAATTAGTAGATAGATTAGAATCTTGGAACAACTTGTATAATGAAGAATTGGAATATTTTAATACAATAAATGGAGGTAAAGAGTATAATGATTGATTTACATATGCATACGACATATTCAGATGGAAGTAATACGGTAGAAGAGGTCTTAGAAAAAGCTGAAAAGTTAAAATTGGAAATAATTTCAATAACTGATCATGATAATTGCAAGGCCTATAAGGAATTAAAAAATGAAGAGATAAGAAGTAAGTTCTCTGGAAAAATTATTCCAGGAATAGAAATAAAGTGTTCTTATGGAAAAAGACTAATAGAAGTTTTAGGATATAATATAGACACAGACAAAATGCAAGATTGGGCTGATGAATATTATAAAGATAAAACAAAGGAAAAATTACAAGCTAAATATTTTAACATTTTATATGAAAAATGTATGGACTTAAACCTAGTTATGAGAAAAAAGGAAGAAATTGAATTTGATTCAAAAGTTCAATGGGCATCTGTAACTATATACAATGAAATTAAATCACATATTGAAAACAAAGAAAAATTACCAAATGATTTATGGGATGAATTTAATACTTTTTCAAAAAAGTATTGTGGTAATCCACAGGAAATTTTCTATATAGATAAAACAAAGGATTATCCATCAACAGAGCTAGTAATTCAAAAAATAAGAGAATGCGGAGGACTTGCATTTTATCCTCATTTGTTTATATATAAATGGGCTGATGACAGAAAAGGAATGATTAATGAGTTATTAGAAAAATATTCAATAGATGGAATAGAGTGTATGCATAGTGAATTTAATAATGAAGAAATAGATTACATGTTAAACTTATGTAAAGAAAGGAATTATTTCATGAGTGGTGGTAGCGATTATCATGGAAAAAACAAACCCAATATTGAAATGGCAACAGGAAAAGGCAATTTAAAGATTGAATCAAGTATGATAAGAAATTGGATTGATGAAAAAAAATTGATTTAAAAAGTAAAAAGCTATTTTTTAAATAAAATAAATGAAAAATGTTAGATGTTAAAAGTATCAATTTGAACATAGAAAGAAGCATAGAATTAAAATCTATGCTTCTTTCTACGTTCAAAATATACTGTATATTGAAAAAATAAATGGAACATTTAGTAAATTTATTCATATGTAAGAAAGAATTGAATATAGATATATTAATTATATGGACAACATATAAAAAAATTACAAAGGAGAGAGGAATATGTGGCAAACATTAAAGATAACAGAAATAAAGAAGAAGTTAAGGACAAACTTTGATTTTGGACTTACAAATGAAGAGGCACGGTAAAAGACTAATAGAATACGGAGAAAATAAACTTGAAGATAAGAAAAAGGAAAGTCTAATTGTTCGCTTTTTTAAGCAATTTAATGATTTTATGATTATTATTCTTATAATTGCTTCTATTATATCAGCTGTTATGGCAAAAATGGAAGGTAGCAATGACTATATGGATTCTATTATTATTATTGCTATTGTTGTTTTTAATGCAATAATGGGACTAGTTCAAGAAGCAAAAGCGGAAAAATCATTAGAAGCACTTAAAAAAATGAGTGCTCCAACTGCAAAAGTAAGAAGAGGTGGAAAAGTAGTTCAAATTTCAAGTTCTCGGAATTGTTCCAGGAGATATTGTTATATTAGAGGCTGGCAGTTATGTTCCGGCAGATTGTAGGCTTATTAATAGTCATAATTTAAAAATAGAAGAATCAAGTTTAACAGGAGAAACTACAGAAATATTAAAAAATGAAAATGTAGTGTTTGATGAAAATGTAGCTTTAGGAGATATGATTAACATGGCATTTGCAACAACAGTTGTTGTAAATGGGCATGCAGAAGCTGTTGTAACGGAAACAGGAATGAATACAAAAGTGGGAAAAATAGCCAAAATGATAATTACAGACGAGGCGCCAGAAACTCCAATTCAAAAAAAATTATCCCAAGTTGGAAAAAACCTTGGAATAGGATGTTTAATAATATGCGTATTTATTTTTATTATAGGGCTAATTAAGAAAATTTCACCAACCGAAATGTTTATGACATCAGTTGGATTAGCTGTCGCTGCTATTCCAGAGGGATTACCTGCAATTGTTACAATTATGTTATCAATTGGGGTAACAAAAATGGCAAAGAAAAATAGTATTATTAGAAGGCTTCCAGCAGTAGAAACACTAGGCAGTAGTAGTGTTATATGTTCAGATAAAACAGGTACATTAACACAAAACAAAATGCAAGTAATTAAAATAGAAAATTTAAATGAGTTTAATATTCAAAACAATGAAAAAAAATTTATTTTAGAACTTGCATCAATGTGTACAGATGTACAAATTATAAATGAAAAGGGAAGGGAAATTATTAGTGGAGAGCCAACAGAACTTGCTATAGTAAATAAAGCAAATGAAATGGGAATAAGTAAGCAAACATTAGAAGAACAAATGAATAGAGTTGAAGAAATTCCGTTTGATTCAGAAAGAAAAATGATGACAACAATACATAAGAATGGTTCAAAATATAGAGTTATCACAAAAGGAGCACCAGATGTATTATTGAAAAGATGTAATAGATATAAATTGAATAATGAAGTGTTAACTTTAACAAACAATAAAATTTATGAAATAGAAGAAAAAAATAACAAAATGGCAAATGAGGCACTTAGAGTATTAGCAGTTGCCTATTATGATACAGATGTATTTCCTACTAAGGTTAATTCGAGTTCAATAGAAAATAATTTAATTTTTGTAGGATTAGTTGGAATGATTGATCCTCCAAGAGAAGGTGTAAAAGAGGCTATTAAAGAATGTAAAAGAGCAGGAATAAAAACAGTTATGATAACAGGAGATCATATAGCAACTGCCAGAGCGATTGCAAAAGATTTAGGAATATTAAGGAAAAATGATTTAGCAATTACTGGAGCTGAACTTGACAAAATACAAGATAGTACATTAGAAAAGGAAATAATGAAGTATTCCGTTTTTGCTAGAGTTTCACCTGAGCATAAAGTAAGAATAGTAAAAGCATTTAGAAGTACAGGAGCAGTGGTTGCAATGACTGGAGATGGTGTTAATGATGCGCCAGCACTAAAAAATGCAGATATAGGAATTGCTATGGGACTGAATGGTACGGACGTGGCAAAAAATGCTTCAGATATGATTTTAACAGATGATAATTTTTGCACAATAGTAGAAGCTGTAAAAGAAGGAAGAAATTTATTTGAAAACATAAAAAAAGCAATTCATTTTCTAATTGCAACTAATATTGGAGAAATTGTTACAATATTTATGGGATTAGTATTAGGACTTAAGTCCCCTCTACTTGCAATTCAGTTATTATGGATTAATCTTGTAACTGATTCATTACCTGCCATTGCATTAGGCTTAGAACCAATGGATAAGGAAATAATGAATAAAAAACCAAGAGATCCTAAAAAAGGAATATTTGCTGATGGCTTGTGGGGAAAGATTTTTACTGAGGGAATTATGCTAGGAATGCTTACATTATTTGCATTTAGCTTAGGAAATAAAATGTTTGGTCTAGAAGTTGGAAGAACAATGGCATTTGTATCATTAGGAATGTTGGAACTTGTTCACAGTTTTAATATAAAAAGTGAAAAATCGATTTTAAAAACAGGACTTTTTGAGAATAAGTATTTAACCGGTGCTTTCATTTTAGGAGCTATATTACAAATAGGAGTTGTAATTATTCCAGGAGTGGCTTCTTATTTTAAATTAGTACCACTTACAATGACTCAGTGGTTTTATACAGCAGGAATATCAATATTACCTATAATAATCATAGAAATTCAAAAAAAATTTAATGAAATTAAATTTGGAAAAGTAATATATATAGATTCTAAGGTAATACATCAAGATTAAGATAACTCTTTATATCAAGAGAAGAAATTTATAATATCTTCTCTTGATTTCTTGATATTGTTTAGATATAATTTTAATGATTAATAAATTATAGGAGAAATAAATGGAAGAACAAAATAAAATAACTATTCATCAAATAATATGGTATTTATTGATATTTAGCGTAATTGGTCTTATAATTGAAACGCTGTTTTGTTTTATTACAACAGGAGTTTGGGAGAGCAGAAAAGGATTAATTTATGGACCCTTTTGTCCTGTTTATGGAATAGGGGCAACACTACTAATTATAATTCTTAATAGTTTTTATAATAATAAGTTTAAATTATTTGTTTATGGTGGAATTTGTGGTAGTGCAATTGAATATATAATGAGTTTTGTATTAGAAGCATTTTATGGAACTAGATTTTGGGATTATTCATATTTAAAATTTAACTTAAATGGTAGAATATGTATTACATATACAATATTTTGGGGTATACTAGCACTTTTATTAATTGCAGTTGTAAAGCCTTGCATAGATAAAGGCATTAATAGTTTTAACATTAGATATTTTAAAATTTTAGATATTGCAATTATAGTATTTGTTATTATTGATATTATTTGTACAGTTTGGGGAATTCAAAGTTATAAAAAAAGAGCAATAAGTTCTTATTATGGAATCAATCAAAATAATAAAAATAGTGTTATAACCAATATAGAAAATAAAATTTTTCCAAATAAAAAGATGAGAAAGATATTTCCAAATTTAAGGTATATAAACGAAAGAGGAGATGAAATTTGGATAAGAGATATTATATAAAAATAGTTTTTATGAGAAAATTTGCGATAGCAACGGTTTTATTGGAAAAAATTGACGGAATATAAAATTTGCAATCATTAACAATATATGTTATAATATGATTTGTGTTAAGCAAAAAAAAGGAGAGTGGATTTTTATTTTAAAGAATAAATTATTGTATTATACGAAAAAATCAATGAAGTTCATCATTTTCTTAATAATAGCATTTTGTATGATTGCAGCTGTTGTTTGTTTAAAATATAAACCAATATATAAAGTTACTTATTTAGGTGAAACAGCCGGATATGTGCAAAACAAAAAAAGTTTTGAGAAAATGATAGAAGATGAAATTTTTAATCCTAATGAAAAAAATGTTGCTTTTGTAACACTTGATAGTCTACCAAGCTTTGAGCTAAAATTAGTAGACAAATCTATAAATACAGACGAAGAAAAAATTATTGCTAAAATAAAAGAAAATTCTGAAACAACTTATGAAATGTATGCTGTAACATTAGATGGAGTAAATAAATCCTATGCTAATACATTAGAAGAAGCAGAAGAAGTTGTAAATAAATTAAAATCAGAAAACAAATCTAAAAATGAACTTAATTTAGCAATTAGTCAAGTTTATACAACTAATCTTGATGAATTAAATAGTATACAAGTTGCAGAAACTAAAAATAATATTAGTAGTAATGCTAAAAAGGTTGCAACAAGTAATTCTAATACATTTGAAGGTGTATGTTTTAGTACAAAACCGGTTTCTGGAACAATTACATCCAGATTTGGAAATAAGGAAAGTATTAGAACAAGTGCACATAAGGGAATAGATATTGGTGCACCAAATGGAACACAAATTAAGGCAGCATCAGATGGAACTGTAACATTTGCCCGGATATACTACAGGTGGATATGGAAACCTTGTTGTTATATCTCATGGAAATAATATTGAAACATACTATGGACATTGTAGTAAAATATATGTTAAAAAAGGCCAAACAGTATCATCAGGGGATGTAATTGCAGCAGTTGGTTCAACCGGACGTTCAACTGGAAATCATCTACATTTTGAAATTAGAAAAAATGGAAATCAAATTAATCCGCAAAAATATGTATATAAATAAAGCAATAATTTTGAATATTACGATATAATAAAAAACAGAAGTTATAAATTTAAAATGCTTCTGTTTTTTTGTATGAGTACGGAAAAAACGACTATCAAAATAGTCGTTTTTAAAAATAAAAGGGGATGTTTTCTATTTTTGGTTAGTAACCGGAGTAATATTTTTAAGTTACTAACTATAATTATAATATAACATCTAATTTTGTTCATTTTGTGAACTAAATGTGATTTATTAGAAAATTACATTTGGTAAAATTAAGGTTTTTCTTGTAATGTAAGAGCAATTTCTTTTTCTGTACCATTTCTACTTATTTTTAATTTAAATTCATCACCAATATTATGCTTATTCTTTAATTCATTAAGTTCATTCATAGTCTGTATCTTTTGTCCATCTGCTTCAATTATTACGTCACCGTTTCTAATATCAGCTTTTTGTGCTGCAGAAAAATCTTCAACAGATTGAACATACACACCAACTACAAGATTATTAGCTTTAGCCAAATCTTCTGTTAAATCAATACCACCAATTCCAATATAAGGTCTTTTAACTTTATTATATTGTATTAATTGAGAGTAAATTTCTTTTGTATCATTAATTGGTATGGCAAATCCCATACCTTCAATTCCTGTTCCAGATAATTTTAATGTGTTAACACCAATTACTTGACCTTTACTATTTACTAATGCTCCACCACTATTACCAGAGTTTATTGCGGCATCTGTTTGAATTAATTTATATTTTTTACCGTCAGAATCTGTAACTTCTCGTTTAACAGCACTAATCATTCCTGCAGTTACACTACTTTGAAGTCCAAGAGGATTTCCAATTGCCATAGAAAATTCTCCTACTTGAACAGAATCAGAATCACCAAGTTCTGCTGCTGTTAACCCTGTTTTGTTAATTTTTATAACAGCTAAGTCAGTTTGCTCATCTGTACCAATAACTTGTGCTTCATACTCTGTAGTATCGTTATATAAATATACAGAAACCTTTGTTGCTTTTCCTAATTCATAGTAAGATGAAGAAGAAGAAGAAGAATTAATTATATGATTATTTGTTAATATATATCCATCTTCACTTATTATTATTCCAGAACCTTCAGCTGATGCAGTTTGATTTGAATTTAAATTACGATAAAAAATAGAGTTTACTGAATATTCAACTTTTATTCCTACAATTGAAGGTAAGACTTTATTTGCAACACTAATACCTGTTTCCGAATAATTAGATATAGATACTAAGTTGTTATTTATAGATGTAGATTCATTAGAATTGTTATTTTCCTTATTCTCTTTTGTTTGTTCAATAACTGTAGCTGTTGGGAAAAGTTTGTCTTTAATTTGAGGAACTCCAAAACATGTTCCAACTACGAGAACTGTACCTAAAGCTCCACAACAAAATGGCAATAATACACCTTTTGCAAAACCAACTTTTGCTTTCTCTTTATGAGAATTTATAGCTGTAAAAGTGGTTTGTGGACCGTTTGAATTTTTTTCATTGTTACTTTCATTAATATTTTGATTGTTTTGATTTAAATTATTGTTTTCATTATTTTCCATAAAATACCTCCTAAAATGTTACTAATATAATAACCTAAATTATAGTAATAATACAATATTTATGTGAAAAATTTGTGAAAAAATTGTAAATGATTGGGGCTTTTTCTTATAATTATATCATCTATAAATAAATACTTGAAAAATAACTTACTTATTTATATAATACAAAATAATACAAAAAGCGGAGGCAAATGATGAAAGAAAAAGAATTATTAAGATTAACTGAAATGAAGAAAATAGAAGAAGAATTTTATGAAAAAAAAATAGAACTAATTGGAGGAATTGATGAAGCAGGAAGAGGACCACTTGCAGGACCAGTTGTTGTAGCTTGTGTTATTATGCCTAAAGATTCTATGATTGAAGGAGTAAATGACTCTAAAAAGGTTTCTGAAAAGAAAAGGGAAAAACTTTATGAAGAAATTACAAAAACTGCTATTTCATATGAGGTTGGAATAATTGATCAAAAAGAAATAGACAATATTAATATTTTAAATGCTACAAAATTAGGATTAACCACTGCTATAAAGGGCTTAAAAGTCAAACCAGAGTTTATATTAGTAGATGCATTAACAAATATTGATACTTGTAAAATTCCATATCGATCCATAGTAAAGGGAGATGCAAAATGTTATTGCATTGCTTGTGCATCTATAATTGCAAAGGTTACAAGGGATAGAATAATGAGACAATGGGCAGAAGTTTATCCTCAATATGGATTTGAAAAACATAAAGGCTATGGAACAGCGATGCATATTCAAGCAATTAAGGAATACGGGTTATGTCCATTACATAGACATAGTTTTGTAAAGAATATTTTGAAAGGATAGATGAATTATGAACATATTAGATATTATTGCAAAAAAAAGAGATAAACAAGTACTAACAAAAGATGAAATAGAATTTTTCATAAAAGAATATACAAATGAAAATATTACAGACTACCAAGCAGCTGCCTTAATTATGGCAATTTATATTAATGGGATGACTGACCAAGAAATTACAGACTTAACTTTAGCTATGGCGTATTCTGGAGAGGTATTAGATCTAACAGCTATAGGAAATAATATAGTAGATAAACATAGTACAGGGGGAGTAGGAGATAAAATTACTTTAATTCTAATGCCAGTTATTGCATCTTTACGGTGTTCCAGTTGCTAAAATGTCAGGTAGAGGATTAGGATTTACAGGTGGAACCAGAGATAAATTAGAATCTATTCCAGGATATAATACAGCAATTGATATAGATGAATTCATATCAAATGTTAAAAAAGATGGAATTAGTTTAATGGGTCAAACTTTAAATTTGGCTCCAGCCGATAAAAAGTTATATGCACTAAGAGATTCGATTGCATGTGTAGACAATATTGCACTCATTGCTTCAAGTATTATGAGCAAAAAAATTGCTGCAGGAGCTAATAAAATTGTTTTGGAGGTTACTGTTGGAGATGGTGCTTTTATGAAAACAAAAGAAGATGCAGAAAAATTATCTAAATTAATGATTAGAATAGGTAAATTGTGCAAAAAAGAAGTTGTTTGCATATTAACTAATATGAGTGAACCTATCGGATATTCAATTGGAAATACTTTAGAAGTAATTGAAGCAGTTCAAGCTTTAAAAGGCAATATGGAAGAGGATGTTAAAGAAATTGTACTAAATTTAGGAGCATACATGTTAAAACTTGCAAATAAAGGCAATGATATTGAAGAAAATAAAGAAATGATATTGCAAAATATAGAAAATGGAAAAGCTTATGAGAAATTTTTAACACTACTAAAGAACCAAGGAGGAATTATTAGTTATATTGAAAATTTAGAAACTTTAAAAAAAGCAAAATATAAATTAGAAGTTGTATCAGACTTTTCAGGCTATGTAGAAAAAATGAAAGTTGAACAATTAGGTAAGGCATCATGTATATTAGGTGCTGGAAGAATAAAAAAAGAGGATGAAATAGAATACGAAGTAGGTTTAAATATAAAGAAAAAAATTGGAGATTTCGTACAAAAGGGAGATATACTTGCCGAAGTTTATGCAAATGACTTAAGAAAGGGAAATGAGATTATTAATATGGTTAAGGATTGCTATACTTTAACAGGTAAAAAGATTTCAAATAAACCAACGGCAATTCTAGGCATAATAGAGTAAAGTTCTAAGAATTAAAAATAATATATGAAGTAAAAGTATCAAGATAAAAAAAGCTATTTTATCTTGATACTTTTTGTATGTAATTGTTATAAAGTAGTATTATTTTTTAGTTCTTTACGCAATGCTGAAAAATCTTTCATATGGATAAATCGATTTAAGTTCTTAACTGTTATTCCTGTTTGATATGAAATTGACTCAATATTTGTAATTGGGTTTTCAGATATATAATTTTTTAAATTATGAATTTCATTATTGTCTTTTTCTAAGCAATTCGGGCAGACATCATCTTGAGAAATATAAAAACTTCCACAACGTACACATTTATTTAGTTCCATATTGAACCTCCTCATAAATAATTATTTAGCAATATTTTAACATAGATAAAAATAAAATCAATAAGTCTTTTGAAAATTACTTAAAAATAAGTGAAAGTAGACATATAAAAATATTGTTTGGTATATTACATGGGTTAAATGTAAGTTAATAAAAATTATTTTTCTATAAAGAGTCTTATTATAAGGTATAAAAAAACTAAAAAAAGGAAAAATGCTTGAAAAAAGTTATTATACATTGTATCATAATAAGAGTTATTTATATAACTTTATAGTAAGATTTTTAATCACAATATTTTTTAGGAGGTTGAATGTATGGAGAATCTAAAAGGAACAAAAACAGAGAAAAATTTAATGGAGGCATTTGCAGGTGAATCACAGGCAAGAAATAAATACACATATTTTGCAAGTAAAGCAAAAAAAGATGGATATGAACAAATTGCTGCTATATTCCAAGAAACAGCAGATAATGAAAAAGAACATGCAAAGATGTGGTTTAAATTATTAAATGGCGGAGAGATTCCAGGAACAATTGAAAATCTAAAAGCAGCTGCCGAAGGTGAAAATTATGAATGGACAGATATGTATGAAAAAATGGCCGAGGAAGCTAGAGAAGAGGGATTTGACCATATAGCATATCTTTTTGAAGCTGTTGGGAAAATTGAAAAAGAACATGAAGCAAGATTTAAAAAATTATTAGAAAATGTAGAAGATGGTTTAGTATTTAGTAAAGACGGCGACAGAATCTGGAAATGCAGAAACTGTGGACACATTGTAATTGGAAAACAAGCTCCAGAAGTTTGCCCAGTATGTAATCATCCGAAAGCATATTTTGAAATTAAAGCAGAAAACTATTAAAATAATAAAAAGTTCATCAGATAAAGAAATAATGATGAACTTTTTTTATAGCTAATTTTCAATACATTAAATTGAGGGTTTGGACAGGTCTAAAATTATGCAAAATTTACAAAATCTGCTTGCGTTATCATAAAAAATATGATAAAATACAATATGTTAATAAAAAATACACACATAAAAATGAGTGATTAGAAAGGTGCTTAATTAAACTTTTTAAGTTTCTAATTTCACGTTTGGAATTTTTATGGAGGTATAACTAAAAGGAGGAAGAAAAAATGGCAGTAGTTGCAATGAAACAATTACTAGAAGCTGGTGTTCATTTTGGACATCAAACAAGAAGATGGGATCCTAAAATGGCTGAATATATTTTTCAAGCTAGAAATGGAATTCATATCATCGACTTACAAAAAACATCTAAGAAAATAGATGAAGCTTACAGCTTTATGAAAGAACAAGCTGAAGAAGGAAAAACAGTTCTTTTTGTAGGAACAAAAAAACAAGCACAAGAATGTGTTAAAGAAGCTGCAGAAAAGTGTGGTATGTACTATGTAGACCAAAGATGGTTAGGTGGAATGCTTACAAACTTTGGAACAATTAGAAATAGAATTGACCGTCTAAATGAATTAGAAACAATGCAAGAAGATGGAACATTCGATGTATTACCAAAAAAAGAAGTTATTCTTTTAAAGAAAGAAATGGAAAAACTAGAAAAAAACCTTGGTGGAATTAAAGAAATGAAAGAAGTACCAGGAGTAATGTTCGTAGTAGATCCTAAAAAAGAAAGAATTGCTATTTTAGAAGCAAGAAAATTAGGAATTCCAGTTGTAGGATTAATAGATACAAACTGTAATCCAGAAGATGTAGACTATGCTATTCCAGGTAACGACGATGCTATTCGTGCTGTAAAATTAATTACAGATGTAATGGCAAATGCTGTTATAGAGGGAAGACAAGGAGAATCTTTAGATTCAGAAGTGGAACAAGAAGATGTTTTAAGTGAATCTACAGATGCACCTACAAGTATAGAAGAAGTTGTAGAAAGCGCTGAAGAATCAGCTGAATAATAATGATAAATAAAAAAGAGTGGAGCTCTTCTGCTCTACTCTTTTAAATTTTAAATAATAAGGAGGAAAGAAAATGGTTACAGCAAGCCAAGTTAAAGATTTAAGAGAAAAAACAGGTGCAGGAATGATGGACTGCAAAAAAGTTTTAACAGAAACAGATGGTGATATGGAAAAAGCAATTGAATTATTACGTGAAAGAGGAATTGCAAAAGCTGCAAAAAAATCAGATCGTGTTGCTGCAGAAGGTTTAGTTGATGCATATGTAACAGAAGATGGAAAAATAGGGGCAGTTGTTGAAGTAAATGCTGAAACAGACTTTGTTGCAAAAAATGATGAATTTAAATCTTTCGTTGCAGATGTTGCAAAACAAATAGCATTAACAAATCCTGCAAATGTTGAAGAGTTACTAGCTGCAAAATCAATAGTAGAGGAAGATAAAACAGTTCAAGAAGTATTAACAAACAAAATTGCAACAATTGGTGAAAATATGTCAATTAGAAGATTTGCAAGATATGAAACTACTGGACTAGTAGAAAAATATATTCATGGCGAAGGAAAAATTGGTGTACTTGTTGAATTAGAAAATGGAAATTCAGAACTTGCAAAAGATATCTGTATGCAAATTGCTGCTGCAAAGCCAGAATTTTTAGATAGAGAATCTGTACCTGCAGAAAGAGTAGAAAAAGAAATGGAAATATTAAAAGCACAAGCAATGAATGAAGGCAAACCTGCAGAAATTGCTGAAAAAATGGTACAAGGAAGAATTGGAAAATTCTATGGAGAAATTTGCTTAGTAGAACAAGACTTTGTAAAAAATCCAGATATGAAAATAAAACAATTACTAGAATCAAAAGGAGCAAAAGTAATCCGCTTTGCAAGATTTGAAAAAGGTGAAGGAATCGAGAAAAAAGAAGAAAACTTTGCAGAAGAAGTTGCAAAACAAATAAAAGGATAAAAACAATTATAATTTATTGTAGTAAAAGAGCCAATAGTAATATATGGCTCTTTTACTATAAAAAGTGTTGTATTTAAACATAAATTTGATATAATCTATACAACGTAAATTTACAAGAAGGGAATGCGTAAGTTTCAAAACTAACACATACTAGGAAAGATAGATGGAAAAAACAAAGAAGAAAAAAATAGCTTTTCAAATATTTGCTATTATGCTTATTATTATATTTAGTTTTGCTATAACACCTGTGACACTTCAAAATGATACATTTTATACAGTAAAAATAGGAGAACTAATAGCTAAAAATGGAATAGACATGCAAGACCACTTTTCGTGGCATGAGAATTTGCCATATACATATCCACATTGGGGATACGATTTAATAATGTATGGAATATACAATTGTTTTGGTTTTGCTGGAATTTATATATCTACGGTAATACTTGCATGTATTCTAGGAATTGCAATCTATATTATGAACTGTAAAATTTCTAAAAATAAAAATATTTCATTAGTAGTTACACTCTTAGTGATGTATCTACTTAAAGATTATATTGCTGCAAGAGCACAACTTGTTACTTTTATATTGTTTACTTTAACTATTATATTTATAGAGCAATTTTTGGAAACAAAGAAGAAAAGGTATTTGGTATATTTATTAATTATACCAATATTAATTGCTAATTTACATGTTGCTGTTTGGCCATTTTATTTCATCTTATTTATGCCATATATTGCCGAATTTGTGATATATCATATTAGAAATGTAGACTTTATTTATTATTTAAAAGTATTTTATAGAAAAATACAACTAAGAATATGCAAAGAAGAAAATAAAACAAAAATAAAAGAAAAAATTGAATTATTAAATAAACAAAAAGAAAAAAGAAAAATAAAAATACAAGAAAAAAGGCAAAAACCATATAAAATAATAACTACAAATAATAAATGTATAAAGTGGCTTATTGTTGTTGTAGTACTTGCAGCTTTTTCAGGATTGTTAACACCGCTTAAAGATGTTCCGTATACGTATTTAGTAAAAACAATGCAGGGAAATACTACTGAAAACATTAATGAACATTTGCCTTTAACTTTAATTGATAATAAAGGAATAATGATCGCATTTACAGCTTTTTTGACCATATTAATATTAACAGATACCAAAATAAAATTAAGAGATTTTTTTATGCTTGGAGGGCTTGTACTACTTTCATTTATGTCAAAAAGACAAACTTCTATGTTTGTTATAATATGTAGTCCGATTTTCTCAACATTAATTGCAGATATTGCAATAAAATGTAACTTGAAACAACATAAAATTTATAGGATTTTTAATCAAACAGTAATAGAGTTTCTGTTGACTATGATTGTAATGATTCGGCAGTACATATATGTTATATCAAAAAACAAATGATAAATTCATAGATGAATCATCATACCCCATTAAGGCTGCTGATTATATATTAGAAAATTTAGAAATAGATAAAATAAAACTTTACAATGAATATAATTACGGAAGTTATTTATTGTATAGAGGAATTCCTGTTTTTATTGATTCAAGAGCAGATTTATATGCCCCAGAATTTAATGGAGTGAAAAATGAAAAAGGCAAATATGAAGGAAGAGACATATTTTCGGACTTTTTAAATATTTCAAGTATAGCATCTTATTATGAAAATGAATTTGATTTTTATGGGATTACACATGTTATTACAGGAAAAAGCTCAAAATTGCATATGCTATTATCTAGAGATATTAATTATGAATTACTTTATAAGGATGATTACTTTGTTATATACAAAAGATTAAGTGCTGAAAACTTAAGCACAAGAGGTGAAATAAAATGAAAAAAGAAAAAACAAAAATACTAGCTATTATTATATTTCTTACTATAATAGATCAACTAATAAAATTTATTATTATTTTTAATAATGAAATTTTACCCATTCAAATAATAAACAATGTATTGCAAATAAGTTATCACGAAAACTTTGGAATGGCATTTGGAATAGCAACAAAAAGTAGGATAATGTTTATAATTGTAAATATTATAATTATTGGAATTGTTTCGAAGTTTTTATTTACTCAAGAGGCAAATTTAAGTAAATCTAAAGAAATACTACTATCAATGATTGTAGCTGGAGGAATAGGCAATTTAATTGATAGAGTCTTTAGAGGCTATGTAATAGACTATATAGATTTCACGCCTATAATTAATTATCCAATATTTAATTTTGCAGATATAATAATTGTTATTGGAACTGCAATATTTGCAATTCTTATTATAGGTGATATGATTTGTGAAAATAAAAAAAAGAGAGGTTCTTAAAACAATGGAAACAATAATTGTGAAACTAGAAGGAGAAAGAAAAAGACTTGATTCTTATCTTGCAGATGAAAAGAGAGATATTTCAAGAACGATGTTAAAAAAACTTATAGATGATGGAAATATTTTGGTAAATGGAAAAAAGCAGAAAAGTTCATACAAGGTTCAAAATAATGATGAAATACAAATTTCAAAACCAGAAGCAAAAGAAATTAATTTAAAAGCACAAGACATACCTGTAGAAATTATTTATGAAGATAAAGATATTATTGTTGTAAATAAACCTAAAGGAATGGTTGTTCATCCAGCAGTTGGAAATACAGAAGGAACTCTTGTAAATGCTATTATGAATATTTGCAAAGATAGCTTATCTGGAATTGGAGGCGAAATTAGACCAGGAATTGTACACAGACTAGATAAGGATACATCAGGTCTATTAATAATTGCAAAAAACGATGAAGCACATGTAAAAATGAGTAATGAGATAAAAAATAGAGAAGTTAAGAAAATCTATATTGCACTTGTTAGAGGAATTGTAAAAGAAAATGAAGCAACAATAGATATGCCTATAGGAAGAAGTACAAAAGATAGAAAAAAAATGGCAGTTACGAGAAATGGAAAAAATGCTATTACACACTTTAAAGTATTAAAACGATATCAGAATTATACTCTATTAAAAATTAAAATTGATACAGGAAGAACTCATCAAATTAGAGTACACATGGCTGAAATTGGACATCCAGTAATAGGGGATTACATATATTCAAATGGAAAAAATGAGTTTGGAGTAGAAGGTCAAATGCTACATGCAAAAGAATTAGAATTTAAACATCCAATTACAGGTAAGGTATTGCATTTAGAGGCTAAGTTACCAGACTATTTTGAAGAAGTATTGCAAAAATTAGATAACAATTCTAAGGAGGAGAATCTATGGAATTAGTTAGATTGCAAAAATATATAGCAGAATGTGGTATTTGCTCTAGAAGAAAAGCAGAGGAAGCAATAATACAAGGGAAAGTAAAAGTAAATGGAATAATAGTAAAAGAGCTTGGAACTAAAGTGGATGCTAAGAGAGACAAGGTTTGTTTTGAAGACAAGATTATACAACCAGAGCAAAACAAGGTATATATATTATTAAACAAGCCGATTGGATATGTTACAACAGCAAAAGAACAATTTGGAAGACCTACTGTATTAGATTTAGTAAAAGGTATAAAAGAGAAACTTTTGCCAGTTGGAAGATTAGATATGTATACTTCTGGAGCATTAATTTTAACAAATGATGGCGATTTTATATATGAAGTTACACATCCAAAGCATGAAATAGAAAAAACATACCAAGTTACTGTGAAAGGAATTGTAACTGAAGATGATGTAAGTTCATTAAAGAATGGAGTGAAGATTGAGGATTATGTTTCAGGAAAAGCAAAAGTAAGAATATTAAAGATAGATAAAGAATTCAATAAATCTAGAATAGAAATTACTATACATGAAGGTAAAAATAGAGAAGTTAGGAAAATGTGCAATGCAATTCGGAAAAAGCGTGCTTGCACTACATCGTAGCAAAATTGAAAATATTGATTTAAAAAGCTTGAAAATTGGAGAATGGAGATACCTTAGTAGAAAAGAGGTAAGTTATCTAAAAGATGGCAAAAAGGTATTGTAAAAGTGACGCTTTAATTATATAATAGAAGCGGTAAACAAAAGAAAAAAGGAGACAAAGAAGTTGAAAAATGAAAAGTTTATTCCTGAAGGATGGATTGAGGATGTTTCTCCTATAACAAAAGAAATGTTAAATAATGCAATTAAAACAGGAGATATACTACAAGGTATTGTAAGTAAGTGTGATTCTAATTATAATTTGTATGTAAATTTAGAAAACAATATAAAAGGAATAATTCCTAGGTCAGAAGTCGAGGCTATTAATGTAGACGAAATGGGAATTACTAAGCCAAAAATATGTGAAAATAAGGTTAACAAATTTGTTCAATTTAAAGTAAAAGAACTTGACAATAATAATAATTTTATTTTATCAAGAAAAGAAGTAGAAAAAGAAGCAATGTCTTGGATGAAAATGGAACTAAAGGAAGGGCAAATTGTAAAAGGAATAGTAAAAAGTATAAAGCCATATGGAGCTTTTATTGAAATTGGTGGTGGTGTTGTAGCATTACTACATATTGAAGATATATCAGTTGCAAGAATAAAAAGCCCTTTAGAAAGACTATCAATTGGACAAAAAATAGAAGTTATGATAAAATCAATTGATAGAACAAATGAAAGAATATTTTTAACATATAAGGAACTATTAGGAACTTGGGAAGAAAATGTAAAAGACTTTAAGGCAGGAACAATAGTTGAAGGTATTGCAAAAGAAACAGAAAAAAATAAAAATGGAATATTTGTGGAATTAAAACCTAATCTTGTTGGAATGGCTGAATATAAAGAAGGAATAGAGTACGGAAACAAGGTCTGCGTTTATATAAAAAAAATAATACCTGAAAGAAAAAAAATTAAATTATTATTTGTATAAAAAATGGAGGTTGAAAAAACATGGTAGAAGATAGCGAAATTAAAGCTACAGTATCTCCTTTTGCAATTAGAGAAGGAGAAATTAAAGTTTTTGATGGAAAAGATGGATATGTTTCAATGAATCAAATAATTCATAAAATAAACATTGGACATATTAATGATTTACATTTTAAAATTTTAAATTTAGTAAATGAATTTGAATTTATAACATCAAGACAATTATTTTTGTTATTACAATGGAAAGGAATTGAAGAGGTAAAGTCACAAGATAAGTTGAATAACAAACTAGAGCAACTAGTGAAATGTAAGATTCTTACACGTTATTATTTTAATTCTGATGAAGGAAAGGGAATATATCGTGTATATTGTTTAGAAAAAATGGGAAAATATTTGCTTAATTCTAGAGGAGAAGAATGCAAATGGCAACCAACAGATAACACAAAACCAGTTGCAATGATAAAAAAGAGACTAGCTGGAAACCAAACAATTATAGCATATTTAAGAAAAGTTAAAGCATTTGAAAGTTATGTTCCAAAGCCAGCAATTACAGCCAAACAATCTGGTAAAATTTTTAAGGCCACAGGTGGAAGTATACGCTTAACTAAAAATGGTAAATCAATTGACTTTTTATTTGAGGTAATTCGAAGAGAGGAAGATTGGAAAAAGAAGTTAGTTGATAAGATGAAATTATATTATGATTTTTATGAGAATTATCAAGTAATGGATTCGGGTTTTAGTAACATTCCACAATTAATAATTATTTGTGAAGATGATAAGCATATTGCAGAAACATTTAAAGAAATCGTTATGAATAAATTAGAACTTCCAAAAATAAAACTTTATTTTACTACTGATTTAAGACAAAATCAAGAAACATTGGACAAGACACTCGTTGGATTTAAAATTGATGAAATAACTGGAAAATATAAAATGATTGATATAGAAGTTAAATTATTAGGAATGTAATAAAGTTTTGGCTTTTAAATTTAAAAATAAAAAGAATATAACCACTCTTGCAGTGGCTATATTCTTTTTATTAAGTTTTTAATTTGGATTTCCCCTTTTTAAATCAAATATAATTGCGTCTTCATTATTTTCAAAGTAATTAGAATCACTAGTATCAATTTGAATTGGATTTATATCTCCGTTGTCGTCATCTGTAAATCCTGTAATTGTTGATTTCCTCCTCCTTGTGGTTTTTTTTGACTTTTCTTCTTCTGCAATACCATTTGTAAACTTATCAAATCTATATTCTTTGACAGTTTTTGGTTCTTTGTATTTTGCTTCAAGAAAGTCAACTTTACCGGTACCAACAACACTTCTTCCTTTTATATTTTTTACTTTATACATACAGTTTTTAAATTTCAATGCTTGAATTTTTCCAGCCATATAATTTGGTTTCCACTTGAATTGAATATCACCCATTTTTGGTTCATACTCACCTTTAGCAAGGTTATAATCACGTTTTCCAGACCACTCACGTTTTAATCCAAGTTCACTTTGCCACCAATCATTATCTTCAGGCGTATTATTACCAAATACAACTTTATTTGCACAGTTAGCAAGAATTGTCTTTTTAAATCTTCCTTTTTCAACAGCTAGTTGATCTAGGTTTTGAGCAGATATAACAGTTGCAACTCTATATTTACGATATAATGTAAATATTGCTTCTGTGGAATTACATATGAAGTCAGGAAATTCATCAATATATAAGAAGTGAGGAAGTCTCGAATTTTCATTTCCTGTTCTTTTTAAAATAGAATATTGCATTAATAATATAAAGAATAGTCCAAATGCTTTATGGGTATTAGCTCCTAAATCTCCACGTCTTGTACACACTAATGTTATTTCTCCATTGTCTAATGCTTTATCAAAATTTAAATTATTACTTCTCTTACATAGAATATTTCGAACACCTGGATTTCTTAAAAGTGCATCTAATTGACTTATAGCACCTGAAATAAATTTTTCAGTATCTTTTCTACCAGAGCTATTTTGATAAAAATTCTTTTTAAAGTAAGATAATAATATTTTGTATTCTTTTTTCATTTCTTCGTCTTTTTTCATTTCTTCACACATTGATTCTATCAAATCAAAATCGTTTAACATGTCCATCATATCTTCTAAAGTAGGAATATCTCCATCATGTAATTTTGGATACATTTCCTTTAAAAGAATTGATAAGTTTTCAATAGCTTGTGATGCAACATTTTCACGATAAGCAATTTCTATATCTGGACTTGATGTTGAATATAATCCCTTTAAAACAGTAGAAATTGCAACTGAAGTTTGAATCGGGTTATCAAATATGAATGGATTTAGACCAGGTGAATCCGGATTATTGGGGTCTATTAAGTTAACAGGCATTTTGTAATTATCTGCTACATCTAATATATGAGAAATGGATTCAAAGTCTGGTGAAATGTAGGTAATACCTAGATTTCTATATATTATATTGTTTTCAGATGAGCTTAAAATAAGTTTTTTCATATATGCTTGATAGATCTTTAGTTTTGAAGAATTAGGTGTTAGCATATTTAAACTAAAGTTTTTATTAATGTAATCATTTGTATATGGATACTTCAATGTTGCAATTCCAGTTTTTAAAGCAGTATATGCCATCTCTTTCGACATCTCTTTAAAAAAGTGTTTTTTATCAATATCGCGTGCAATCATAGGTTCAAAAATCATTGATGTCTTACCTGCACCAGATACACCAACAACAAGAGTGGATTCAAATCTTTTAGCTTCAGGTATTTTAACAGTTTTTGAGGTATCTTTATCTTTACAAAGTTCAACCTCACATGTATATTCACCTGTACCTGCGGTTTGATCTGATAAATCAATTCCACCATAATCCCCAATTGAGTCCTTTAAGTCTTTGGTGTCATTAACAGTAGTTATAATCCAATGGATTGGGGTATAAAATGTGGTTAATGGGAAGAAAAGAGCAATAGCACTAAATGCTGGTTTTATTAAGTTACTAAATTCTGTAGCAATAATATGATAATTTGGCACACAAAGAAGTGCTTCCCAACACGCAAAATTTACCCATTGCGTAATCATTGAAATAATCAGAATATACAATGTCATAACGTATGTGTAAAATAAAGTCAATTTTGTTTTTTTACAATCTGCATATTTAGATGAGCCAGAAAATAAAAAAGCAAATACTGGACAAGCAAAGGCTAAAGTGTATTGTATTGGTCCCCAATATGATACAGACATTCCTGTAAAAATCATAAGTAAAATTTCAACTATACGGTCAATTACTAAATAAGTTGAAATTAAAGTTAATATATAAGTTAAGAATGTATTTCTGTCAGTTTTTAGAAATTTTAGAAATTTATCAATATATTTTAATAAAAAACCACCCAACATAGATAATGGTCCTAATAATACTTTCAATAATGTCACCACTTTCTATTATTTTTATACATATATATTATCCTATAAAATGAGGAAAAAAACAAGTATTTTAGTGAAAAAAAGTAGATAAATATTATTAAAATGTCAACAGTTGGATATGCAATTTAAAAATAAAAAAATTTGAGGTATAGTGAATATAAAAAAATGAAGGGAATAGTATAGAATAATAGGAATAGCACTATAAAAGGTGTAAGAAAGGAAACTTATATGATAAATAAGAAAAAAAATAAGAAAGTTATAAAGCAGGGCTTTATTCAAGGGATAGTTGCACTTATTTTTTCTCAAGTATTAATTAAACTATTAGGACTGATTTACAAATTGTACTTAACAAATAAATCGGGATTTGGAGATACTGGAAATGCAATTTATAGTTCTGGTTTTCAGATTTATGCATTATTGTTAACATTATCTTCAATAGGAGTTCCAAATGCTGTTGCAAAAATGATTTCTGAAAAAGTTTCAATAGGAGATCATAAAGGTGCACATAGAATTTTTAAAGTTTCATTTTTAACTTTTGCGAGCATAGGATTTTTATGTTCTTTATTACTTTTTATTAGTGCACACTACATTGCAAATGTTTGGTTACAAATTCCAGAAGCAGAATTAACACTAATTTCACTTTCGCCATCAATATTTTTTGTTGCAATTATATCTGTTATTAGAGGGTATTTTAACGGAAGGCAGACAATGAAAGCAACAGCTAATTCTCAAACTTTAGAACAATTTTTAAAAACTATATTTACAGTAGGACTTGTAGAAATTGCAAGCTACTTTAGTTCTTGCAATACTGTTTTAATGGCAGCAGCAGCAAATTTGGCCACCACTTTCGCAACAATGGGAAGTTTTTTCTATTTATATAAATATTATAAATTTAGAAGAAGAGAAATTGGAAACGAGATTTATAATTCTGTCAAATATAAAAGAAAAAGTTGGATTAGTATTATAAATAATATTTTATATGTAACTATTCCAATGTCATTAACATCTATATTAACATCAATAAATAAAAATGTAGATTCAATAACTGTTGTAAGGGGACTAAAAAGTTTTTTAGGTGAAGCTGAGGCAAAATTACAGTATGGAATTCTAAGTGGCAAAGTTGATACGCTAATTAGTTTGCCATTATCCTTTAATTTAGCTTTTGCAACGGCACTGGTACCAGCATTATCTGCAGCAATTGCAAATAAAAATAAAGAAGCTGGGATAAAAAAGATTTCTTTTTCTTTATTAATTACAATACTAATTGGTTTGCCAAGTAGTATGGGAATGGCCGTATTTGCCAAACCCATCTTAAATTTACTTTTTCCAAATGCCAATTCAGGAGAACTAATACTTCAGATAGCTGCAATATCAATAATATTTACAGTACTTGGCCAAACTGTAAATGGTGCCCTTCAAGGAATTGGAAAGATATTTGTACCAGCCATTTCGTTATCTATTGGAGTTGCAATAAAAATTATATTAAACATTATATTAGTACCATTATCACCAGAAGAATGCTATTTTGGAGGAGTAGCTGGAGCTGCACTTGCAACTGTAGTTTGCCATATGGTAGCCTTTTTTATTAGTTTTTACATATTAAAAAGAAAAACTCACATAAAAATAGACTTTAATAAATTTGTAATAAAACCAATCATTGCAAGTACTATGATGGCAATTTGTTCGTATTATAGTTATGAGATGTTAAAAGGTATAATAATTGAAGATATGGCAACAATACTATCAATAATATTTGCAATAATTATATATATAATATCCATAATTATATTAAAAGTATTTAAAAAAGAGGAAATATTAATGATTCCTCATGGTGAAAAAATTTATAATATATTGGAAAAAACAGGAATGTATCATTCGCGAAAGTACTGAAAAATAGGCATTTTAGAAGAAACCAAAACCATAACTCTTACAGCGATAATGGTTTCAAAGAAAAATAAAGAAAAAAAAGAAGGATTTTATATAACTTTGGCGAATATTGATATTAGTAGATGAAAAGGAAATGTCTACATATACGAAAACTTATAGGAGGTAATGTAAAATGAACAAATCTGATTTAATCGCGGCTATCGCTGCTAAAACAGGAGAAACAAAGAAAGATGCTGAAGCAACAGTAAATGCATTTATTGATGTTGTTACAGAAAGCTTAGCTAAGGGAGAAAAAGTTCAACTAGTTGGATTTGGTTCTTTTGAAGTAAGAAAAAGAGCAGCTAGAAAAGGAAGAAACCCACAAACTAAAGAAGAAATAAAAATACCTGCATCAAAAGCTCCAGTATTTAAAGCAGGAAAAGCTTTAAAAGATTTAGTTAATAAGAAAAAATAATAATGTAATTTATATAGATATATGAATTCATATAAAAAGGTATAGAGTTTTTTCTATATCTTTTTTATATTTTTTTGCAAAAATGATTGACAAAATAAAAACAACAAGTTATAATAAACAATGTCGTAAGGCAAATACCAGTTATATGCAGATGTGGCGGAACTGGTAGACGCACAGGACTTAAAATCCTGCGGTTGAATAAACCGTGCCGGTTCGATTCCGGCCATCTGCACCATTAGAACCTCAAGTAGTTCGTAAGATATGCTTGAGGTTTTAATTTATAAAAAATGCAGATTTTCCTAACATTTTTCCTAACACTTTTCAATTCTCTGTGTAAGTTAAGAAAATGTTTTGAAATATATTCTTTTGAACATTTATCTAAGTCGCAATAGATATTTGTTCTTTTTTATTGTCATTTGCTATAAATGACATATTAAATTTTGTTTCAATCATATTTGCTGGTATAGACTTATCATTCTGATCCAAATGAGAATATCTTTGAGTAGTAATAATATTGGAATGACCTAGCCATTTTTGAATTTCTGGAAGTGGTACACCATTTCTTAAAAGTAATGTAGCACAAGAATGTCTTAAATCATGTAATCTAATATGTCTAAATCCATTTTCTTTTAATATTCTACTAAAAGTTCTATCTACATAGTCAGGTTTTACTAATTCTCCATTATCTATCAAACAAATAAAATCTTTATAGTCTGTTATATAAGTATTTCCAAAGATTTTTTCATTTAATTTATATTTTTCTTTATACTTCTTTAATAAATCAGCAATAAAATCAAACATAGGTAAAGTTCTATAACTTGATTTATTTTTAGGAATATCTTTTATAAGAAATTGAGTAACACCATCATATTTTCCTCTACCAACTGTTTTTCTAATAGTAATACTCTTGTTTTTAAAGTCTATTGCATTCCAAGTTAATCCTAAAATTTCTTCTCTTCTTAAACCATATATAATGCCTAAAGTAAGTGGTAGTTCTAGTTTTTGAGTTTTTATAACCTCAATTAATTCAATAAGTTCATCATCTGTATAAAATTCTGGAATATAAACTTCTTTTTTCACACTTTCAATTCTATCCATAGGATTAGATGGTATTATTTCAGCAATAACAGCCTCTTTGAGAGCAGTATTCATATTAGAAGTATAATGTGCTATTGTTGAGCCTTTTAGTCTTTGTTTATATAAGTAGTTTATAAAATCTTGTATATCTCTCGGTCTTAAATCAATTAATTTTATTTTTTTAGATTTAAAATAAGGACATAGTCTTCCTTTTACAACTTGTTCATACCCAATATAAGTTGATTGAACAACTTTAGGTTTTATATTTTCCAACCATTCTAGCATATAATCACTAAAAAGCATATTTGAATATTTAGAATTTTTAGCAATAGTATTCAGTTTATTACTAAAACTATTTTCAGCATTTACTCTTACTAATTCCTCATTTAGCATTTTTTCAGCTTGTTTTCTAATTTGATTATTTTTTCTTTCGTTATTATCTACTTTTAAGCCAGTAGAATGCCATTCGGGTTTTCTTTTTCCATATTCATTATACATATTAAATACTATAAAATAATAACCCTTATTAATTTGTACGCTACCTGTTATCATACACAAACTCCTTTCCAAATAACAGTTTAAATTTAGCTTACTCTTGACTTTAAAATCATAACATATAAGCAAATTTTAGTCTAGTTACTTTAAGATAAATAAAAGTCATTACCACTAATAGATAACGACTTAGTTTTGATTTGTTAAATAATAAATAATATTTCTTTTTGGTATTTTATATTCTCTACCAACTTTAAGTGATGGAATCGTTTGGTTTCTAACAAGTTTATAAGCAAGATTTATACCAATTCCAAGCATTTCTTTTAGTTGAATAATGTTTACTATATCTGGATATGCAGTAAACATTAATTCATAATTTTCCTTTATATTACCCATATAGTTTGTCCTCCTTCTTTAAAAATTTATAAAATAAAAAGACTTTCTTGCAAGCCCCTTGATTTACATACTATAACATCTATATTTGTATTTTTGAGTTGGAATAGGAATGTTCATATTTATTGTTTTTGGAACATCATTACCAACTTTTATACCTTTGTTAAGTTTTAAATTTCCGTTTTTATCTGTGTGATAAATACTTGAATTATATTTAGCAAAAGCATAATCATTTATATTGCTATTAGAATATGATAACTCTAAAGCATCTTGATTTAATAATGCTTGTAGTTGTTCATAAGAATTATCTTCTTTCTTTGGTCTATCATAATTTTTAAAATATTCTTTCATATAATCTTTTCTCTTAATAGCATTAGTATTTTTGCGAATTTGTTTTTCTTCTTTACATTTACTATCTGATTTTATTACTTTTGAAACATATTGTTTAGAAACACCAACCATTGTTGAAATATCTTTTTGTTTTAGATGTTTATTATAGTATAAATCTAAAATGTTCTCTTGATTTTCCAACCTAAAATACCTCCTTCCAAATTGGTTGACTTTTTGTTTGCAAGATTTTGAACATAAAAATCCTATTGACTACTTTCATAACATAGTCTGTTTTATAATTACTTGCTATCATTTGACATTTCGAGTAGTTATTCATATTTTTATGCTGTGAACAATCTACTAATGGTATTTGACATTGTTATTATACTATGATATAATATACTTGTCAACACAATTTTAAAATATTTTAAAAATTGTTCATGTATATTTTTGAAAGGGGAAAATAAAAATGAGAGAATTGCCTCGTGCCAATATATCAGAAGACTTTTATATGTGGTTTGACTTGAAAGAAAAGAAGGAACATTATGCAACACCTTTATATTTATACCAAGTGAAAAGAGATAGAATTAATTCCAGTGATGAAACAAAATTATATTTGAAATTGAAAAAAGATATATCAAAAGTTAAAACAGGAAAAGATAAAGAAGTGATACGACATCCTTCTACTATATATATTCATTATGTAGAAAGCTTAGGTGCTATGCTTATAAATTTTTTAAATGCAGACTTTACAAATTATGAAACAGCATATAATACTTTCTTTTATGCTTATGGCTATGAATTAGTAAAAGATTATGCTCCATATAGCTATATAAAAAATGATACTTATATAACTGATGTACAATTTAAAAAAATCATAAAGGACATATTTGAAGCTGGTAGTGATAGATTTATTGAATGGCAGGACAATTTTAGAAAATGTGTAGATTTTGTATATAATTTAAACGGAAATGAAGATTTAAAAGATGAAGAAAATAAATTAGCCAAATTTGTTGCTTATACTATAAAAGACAGCGAATTTTATACATATTCACAAGATATAGAGGTTATTACAGATAATTACATAAATATACATAATTATAATCATAATGAAACTATTACAGAACTGATAAAAAAAATAAATAATAAGGATTCAAAATTAGAACTTCATAATGTTTATACAAGTACAAAATTAACAAGTATGTGTTTTGCAATATTAGATCAAGTTATAAGACATGAGAATTTGCAAATTAAAACTTGTTTAAATTGTGGAAGATATTTTATACCAAATTATAGACAAAATGAAATATATTGTGATTTGGCAAATGTAGATCAAAGTCCATCTTGCAAAGAAAAAGGAGCAAATGAACAATATAAAAAGAATTTAGAGAATAATCAAACACAAGCTCTTTATAGAAGAATCTACAGACAAAAGTTTATGATAGCACAGAGAAATAAAGAAAACAAAACAATTCAAAAAGATTTTGAACAATGGAAAAAAGAAGCTAAAGATAAAATTACTAAAATGAAAAAAAATAAACTTACAGAAGATGAAGTCTATAAATGGTTAGTAGAAAATAAATAAAAAAGGAGAAATAGAAATGGATGGTTTTATAAATTTTGATAAATTTAGATTTGATGTTGATATTAATGGTGAATATAATAATTTTATAACGGAAGAATTGATATTATTGCCTTTATATAAAAAAATTAAAAATTTTCCTAAATCAATTTTAGAAATGGTTCCAATTGAAAATTTAAAGCTTGAATTGTATTGTAACAAATGTAAATGTAAAAGGATTTACACTTTTGCTACAATTGGACTAGATTATTATACTATAGAAACAGGTCCATCATTGGTTTCAAACCAATCAAATGTTTCTATTGGATATGAAAAAATGATGAAAGAAAATCAATATTTTTATTTTATTGCTAAAGCTGATTGTGGGCATAATTTAATAATATTATTTAAAATTATTGATGAAAATACCATTATGAAAGTAGGACAATCACCATCAATCTATGATATGAATGAAGAAATAAACAATAAATCTTTTCTTAAAGAATTAGGAGAAGAATATGCAAATTATTATAAAACAGCATGTTCGTTAAATAGTTTTAATAGTAATATAGGAGCAATGACATATTTAAGAAGAATATTTGAAAAGCTATTAGTAGATTGCTTTGAAGCAAATCAAACCGAGTTAGGAATAACTAAAGATGATTTTACAAAACTTAAGATGGAAAATAAATTAGATAAGTTAAAAAAATTCTTGCCACAAATAATATTTGAGAATGGATATAACCAATTATATTCTAAAATTAGTGATGGAATACACAATTTATCTGAAGATGAATGTAATCATTTATTTATTCCATTACGAATGGCGATTGAGGAAATTTTAATTGAAAAACTAGAATTAAAAGAAAAAAAGAGTAGGCAAGAAAAATTAGGAAGAGAATTACAAAATATATAAAATTTATAGGAGAAATATATTGGATGAAATTGAATTAAATAAAGAAATAAGTAGAATAAAAAAAGAAGCAAATCAGTATACCAAAGGTACAAATTGTGCATTATGTGGAAAAGCATGTACATCATTTTGTAACTCACATACTATACCAAGATTTGTAATAAAAAATATTGCACAAAATGGAAAAGTATATAATCCATCAATGACAATGGATGCATTTGATTTAAAAACTAAACTAAATGTTTTTAAATCAAATCCAGGAGTAGAGGAAACACTTACTTTTGATAGTATTTGTAGAGAATGTGATAATATGGTGTTTAGTTGTGTTGAAAATGAAGAAGTGTTAAAAAATGAATTTAATGCAAAAGTATTAAATTTATATGCTTTAAAAATTTTATTACATACGCAATATACAAAAATTAGAGATTCTAATTTTATAAATGTTGGTGCTGAAAAACGTCAGATGTCAGATATTGCAAATTTAATTTCAATGCCATGGGTATTTGATATGATAGAATCAACAAGAGAAATAGAAGATTATAAATCTGCTATGAAAAACAACACTTATATAAAACATAAAATTATTATTGATAAAATAATAAATAAAAAAATAAATTTCTGCTGTACTACTGAGCTAACATTACCTTTTAGCTATAATGGAAAAAGAATAAATAACTTATGTGGTATAGATAACTATGCAAAAAGATTTGGTGGGATTTATACTTTAGTGTTACCAATGAAAAACAATAAAACAAGGATAGTAATGTACTATAGAAGAAAATATTCTAACTATGATACAGTTAAAGAAGAATTTAGTAATATGGAGTTAGATGAACAATTACAAGCAATTAGTAATTTACTACTAATATATACAGAAGAATTTGTATATAATGATAATGTTTTACAGAGTATTAAATTGGCAAAAGATATTATTATGGATGATATTGTAAATGATCCGAACGTTAATAATTACTTAAGAAAAGTAGAGTGGTTAAATAATAAACAAATAAATATGTTTAATCTCTAGAAATTTGTTGAAATATTGTAAAATTTAAAGTATAATAGAGACATCCTTTTCAAAGGAAATCTTTGAGAAAGGAGGTGCTATTATAGTATGTCAGGCTACATGTTAGTATGGATTCTGCTTCAGAAAATTGAAAAATTGGAAGAAGAATTGAATACATACAAAAACCAAACAAATAAAAACTGATTTATCAGTTCAGAGCAGTTCTCTACCTGCTCTGTTTTTTTGGCTTATGAAAACCCCGTGTTTTACGCGGGGTTCTAAAAGCTTCTAGCTATGGGTAGAAAAGATCCTCCTTTTTGATATAATAGATGTGGTCGCCAACCGCAAATAAAATCAAAAAGGAGGATTTTGTCATGAAAGACAATAATAGTTTAGCACACAGCACATGGAATTGCAAATATCATTTGGTATTTGCACCAAAGTACAGAAGAATGCAAATATACGGACAGATAAGAAAAGATATAGGAGTAATATTAAGAAGATTATGTGAGCAAAAAGGAATAGAAATAATAGAGGCAGAATTATGTCCAGACCACATACATATGCTTGTAAGTATACCACCAAAGTATAGTGTGGCAAGTATAATGGGATATTTAAAAGGGAAAAGCAGTTTGATGATATTTGATAGACATGCAAATTTAAAATATAAATATGGAAATAGGCATTTTTGGTGTCAGGGCTATTATGTAGATACAGTAGGCAAAAATAAAAAGGCAATAGAAGAATATATAAAAAAACAATTACAGGAAGATATAGCAAAAGACCAAATAAGTATAAAAGAATATGTAGACCCATTTGAAAAAGAAGAAAAGGAAAAAGAAAGAAAAATAAAAAAAGGATTAGGACCACTTAAGTGGTAGCCTGAGAAGGAAATGCGGTTGGCAAACCGTTCAGTAGGGCTTAAGCCCAAAAGTGCCAGTACAAAAGCCTTCTAGGCTAAGAGCAAACCACCCGTTTTACGGGTGGTTATGATTGAACATAAAAAAAGATATGTGTCTCTACACACATACCTGTGCTATTTAGTCTGTCAGACCTTCTGCTTAAGCTATTATTAGTATAGCATTATTTTTTATATTTGTCAAACAATTTGAAAAAAATTCACGGGCAAATTTAGTAGGGTAAAATAATTCTCTGACATATTTTACCAATCACATTTTATATATTTGAGGAATTACTGTTGTAAGTAATTCTTCAAATTCTTCTGGATAATCTATATATCTATTCATTTTTCTTTTGGTACTCAATTTTACTATATTTCCGTTTTTATTAACTCTATCATATCTTTTATCCATTTTTATTATGTTATAACATATTTTTTTCAAAATAGATAAATTTTCCATTCCATTATCTTTTCTATTTCTACTTAAATCTTCATAAAAATACATATCTAGTATCCAATGTAAGTTATTCTCTATTTGCCAATGTTTTCTTATTATTTTTGCTAATTCTTCTACTGGTAAATCTACACTTGAAAAGTAATATCTTATACTATTATCGTGCATAGTTGTATTATTTATTGCCATTATCACACATTTTATATGTTTCCATTTTTTATCCTTTAACCAGTTTACATTGTTAGATTTAATATATATTCTTTCTTCTTTTCGCCCATGTGTATTCTCTCTTGTTACATATACTTCAAATTTTTCCTTATAACTATTAATATATTCTAAATTATCTACCTTTTTCTTGGTTTTTATTTTTTCATTAAATTCTTTTTCTATTGAATCATAAAAAAAATCTATCGTATCTTTGTTAGCTCCTTTATTATTCATTTTTACTGGTAATACAAAATTTCCACCTTTTTTTATTATTATATCCATTATTTCTGTTTGAGTTCCTATTGCATCTATTGTTATGATACATCCATCTATATCTAGTATTTCTAAAAGTTCTGGTATTGCTGTTATTTCATTTGATTTATCATCTACTTTTACTTGTCCTATTGATATTCCTGTATCTGCTAAATATGCACTTACTATATATGGGATATTTCCATTTCTACATTTTTCTGTTGCTCCTCTTATTGCTTTTCCATCAATGATTATTTGCTTCCCAGACTGTTCGTTTACTATACAATTTATCCATTTTAAAAATATTTCTAAAAATTGTTTTGCTGGAATCAATCTAAAAACATTTCTAAAAGTTCCCACACTTGGTATTCCATTCCAGAGTTTTAGTTTTTCATCAAACCATTTTTCATGAGCTTTAGCATAATCATAAATATCTTCAAAATCCATTCTTTTTTGTAATATTCCACATACACTCATAACTAATATATGTGTTAAACAGTGTCTTTTCCCTGAGCTATCTCTTACATCTACTATTTCTTCAAACATCTCTACTAACCTTTCCAATTCTATATCTCCATCTTTTGTTTTAGATATTTTATCAAAAAAATTAGTATTTGTCTTTATTTTTTCTACTGGTAAAATATGTCAGAGAATTATTTTACCCTAACTCTTTCATGTAAAATAGTTCTGATTTCAATAAACCAAAAAAATTTTCTGCTAATGAATTATCTAAACAATTTCTTTTTCTAGACATACTTTGTTTAATTCCTTTTTCTTTCAATAAATGCTGATATTGTTTCATTTGATACTGCCATCCTTGGTCTGAATGTAATATTAAATTGATATTATCTGGTATTTTTCTAAATGCTTTGTTCTTGGTAATTCTTTATCCACCATTGAACTATAGATTTATTGGGAATCTTGAAATGTTCTGCAAGTTCACCACAACCGATATGATTTTTTTATTAAATTATTTAATGTTTATTTAATAATTTAATTTGTATAATCAATTCAGAATAATAAAAAAGGAGAAGAGAAAATGTTTTTTAGAATTTTGAAATTAGACTTAAAAAAGAAAAAAGTAATGAATATTTTATTACTATTATTTATTATTTTAGCATCAGTATTTTCGGCAGGTGGACTAAATAATATAGTAACAGTAATGAATGGTACAGATTATTACTTTGATAAAGCTGGAATTGGAGATTATGAAATAATTTCAAAAAAAGATGATAAAATCTTTGAAATATTAGATAATGAAAAAATTGTAAAAGATTATACTTATGATTTAAATTATTTGGCTTCAAAAAGTAATATTGAAGTAGCTAACCAAGTTTTAGATATGAAAAGTAATATAGTTTTTCAAACAATTGAAAATTCAAGTATAAAATTTTTTGATAAAAATGATCAAGAATTAAAAAATATATCAAAAGGAGAAGTTTATATAACTGGAAGTTTTATAAAAGATAATGGTTTAGCAATTGGTGACAAAATTACAATAGTTTTAGAAAATGAAAAATTTGATTTAAAAATTGCAGGAATTGCAAAAGATGCATTTTTAGGTTCAAAATTTATGGGAAATATAAGGTTTCTTATGAATGAGGAAGATTATGCCAAAATTATTAATAGTGATAATAAGCCTGGAATGGAAGAACTTAATATTTTTTATGTGTATACAGATAACGTAAATGAAATGTCAAAAGTTTTAAGTGATACATCACTTATTTTCTTTAGTGGTTCAAGAGATGAAATTAAATTAAGTTATGTAATGGATATGATAATTGCATTTATAGTTTTAGTTTTAAGTGTATGTTTAGTAATTGTTTCATTATTGATTTTAAAATTCACAATTACATTTACTATTAATGAAGAATATAGAGAAATAGGAGTAATGAAAGCAATTGGAATAAACAATAAAGCAACTAGAAATCTTTATATTGTAAAATATATGTCATTAGCGATTATTGGGGCAATAATAGGATATTTTATAAGTATTCCATTTGGGAATATGCTTATAAAATCGACAACAGAAAATATGGTTCTTGGAAACACATCTGGAATAAATTCAAATATAATCGGCTCAATATTTATAATAATTGTAACAGTTCTCTTTGCTTACATTTATACAGGAAAAGTAAAAAAAGCAACACCAGTAGATGCAATTAGAAATGGTCAAACTGGAGAAAGATACAAAGCAAAAACAATATATAAAATGAAAAATAGTCATACTAGATTAAATCTATATCTAGCAATTAATGATATATTAAGTAGTCCTAGAAGATTTATTACAATAATATTTTCATTTTTTGTTTGTTTAATATTTGTTTTAGGAGTTGTAATTACAACAGATACAATGAAAAGTAAAAATCTAGTTTCAACATTTTGTACTGAAAGTGATGTGTATTTTTTAACAGATGATGTAACAAATATATATTCTTTTAAAAATAAAGCAGATTTTAATGAAAATAAAGTTAAAAAATATGAAAAAATATTTAATGAAAATGGAATGCCTTGTGATATATGTATTGAGTTATTATATAAATATAAAGTATCTTTTAACAATGAAACATATAAATTAACTTGCATGCAAGGATTAAACACAAAAATAACTGACTATGTATATACAGAAGGAATTTCTCCAGCAAATGAAAATGAGATTGCAATAACACATAAAATTTCTGAAATTACAGGAGCAAAGATAGGAGACAGATTAAAAATTAATTTTGGAGATGTAGAAAAAGAATATATAGTAACAGCATATTTTCAAACTTTAAATAATTTAGGAGAAGTCATAAGATTAAATGAAAATGCACCATCAAATTTCCAGAATTTAGTTGGTTCACAATATTTTCAAATAAATTTTTTAGATGATCCTAATGAAGTGGAAATACAAAATCGAGTTGAAAGAATAAAGGATTTATTAAACATAGATGATGTATATAACGCAGCAGAGTTTTGCTCAGAAAGTATTGGTGTAGTAGACACTATGGAAAATGTACAATATTTGTTATTAACGATAACTATTATAATTGTAATACTTGTTACACTATTAATAGAATTATCTTTTGTAACAAATGAAAAATCTCAAATAGCTTTATTAAAAGCTATAGGATTTAGGGATAGTCAAATTATAAAATGGCACATATATAGATTGGTAATAGCTACTTTAATAGCAGAAATATTAGCTGGAATATTTGCTATACCAATAACAAAATTATGGTGCAACCCTATTTTTGGAATGATGGGTGCAAATGATATTAATTTCTTTGTAAATCCTATACATATATATTTAGTATACCCAGGCATAGTGCTTGTTTCAACTATTATAATATCATTTATAGCTAGTCTTTCAACAAAGAAAATTAAAAGTTCTGATACAGCCAATATAGAATAAAGGAGGAGTAAAAATGTCTAAAATAATAGAAGTGAAAGACCTTTGTAAAACATATGTAATTAACCAAAGGCAAAACAATGTATTAAAAAATGTTAATTTTTCTATAGAAGAAGGAGAAATGGTAGCAATAATGGGACCATCAGGTTCGGGAAAATCAACATTACTATATACAGTTTCCGGTATGGATAAAGCAACATGTGGTGACATAAAATTTAACGGAAAAAATATAACAAAATTAAATTCTAAAAAATTAGCAGAGCTACGTTTAAATGAAATGGGATTCATTTTTCAACAAATGTATATGATGAAAAATCTAACCGTATTAGACAATATAGTTTTGCCAGCAATGAGAAGTAACAAAAAAAAACAATCTAAAAAAGAAAAAATCAAACATGGTGAAGAGCTAATGAGAAGACTTGGAATAATTGAGATTGCAGACAATGATATAAATGAAGTGTCTGGTGGGCAACTTCAAAGAGCATGTATATGTAGAAGTATGATAAATAATCCTAAAATAATATTTGCGGATGAGCCAACAGGTTCGCTAAATCGCACTTCTTCTAAAGAAGTAATGGATGAACTAATAAAATTAAATAAAGAAGGAACAACAATAATGATGGTAACACATGATGCAAAAATTGCTGCCAGATGTTCTAGAGTTTTATATATAGTTGATGGAAATATTCAAGGAGAATATAAATTGCAAAATACCTCTTCAGAAAAAGAAGAATTGGAAAGAGAAAGAGAATTAAATAATTGGCTTATGAAACTTGGATGGTAAAAATGAAAAGCAAGAGAAATCTTGCTTTCTTAGCTTTTTTATAGTAAAATTATGCCTAAGAGGGAAGAAATTTATATGATAGATATTTTAATTGTTGAAGATAACAAAGAAATTGCTACACTTTTAAAAGATTTCTTAACAAAAGAAAATTATATAGTTAGTGTGGCAGATAATGGAGAAAAAGCCTTGAGCTTGTTTGAGAAATACGGAGCAAGGCTAATCTTACTTGATATAATGTTGCCAGAAATGGATGGGTTTAATGTTTGTTCTAAAATAAGAGAAAATTCAAATACGCCAATTTTTATTTTAAGTGCTAAAACAGATAAAGAAGATAAATTAAATGGAATAATATTAGGAGCAGATGATTATATAGAAAAACCAATTGATATAGATATTTTGTTAGCAAAAATAAAAGGGATTTTTAAAAGAAGATATGACATAGAAAAAATAGTTGAAGGAGATTTGATATTAAATACTGTAAAACAAATATTAACAGTTTGTAAAAAAGAATATGAATTAACAACAAAAGAATGTGAATTATTAAAAATATTAATGAAAAATAAAAATACAACATTAAAAAAAGAATATTTGTTTAATACGATTTGGGGAAGTGATAGCGATACAGAGCTTCAATCTCTAACAGTACATATAAAGTGGCTTAGAGAAAAAATAGAAGAAAACCCAAAAGAACCAAAACATATAATTACCGTTTGGGGAGTAGGGTATAGATTCGAATGAAAAAATTTAGGAAATTTATTATAGTAGTTATCATTTTAGATATATTAATAATAGCAATTACAAATTTTATTTATATAAAAAATATTAATAATGATGAAACACAAATATCACGTGAAGAAAACATTGGTCAAATAGTATATAAAATAGACCGTAACCCAAATAAAGATAATTTTAATATAGTATTAATAAACACCTCTTTAACAGTGGTTGTAGTATTATCAATAATTACATATATGTATATTAATAAAAAAATAATAAAACCATTTTCAGATATAAAAGAAATGCCTTATGAACTTGCAAAAGGTAATTTAAGCATTCCAATAAAAGAGCAAAAAAATAAATATTTTGGAAAATTCACTTGGGGAATGGACATGCTTAGAGAAAATTTAGAAGATAATAAAAAAAGAGAAATAAAATACCAAAAAGAAAAGAAGACATTAATATTATCTCTATCACATGATATAAAAAACCCATTATCGGCAATTAAGCTATACTCTAAAGCACTAAAGGAAAATTTATATGAAACGGAAGAAAAGAGAAAAGAAGTAATAGAGGGTATTTTGAAAAATACGGATGAAATTGAACACTACGTAAATGAAATAGTAAAGAATTCAAGAGAAGACTTTATGGATTTACCAGTAAACAATGCAGATTTTTATTTAAGTGAAGTGGTAGAAAAAATTAAAACATATTATACAGACAAATTAGAAACAATCCATACAGTATTTTCAGTTGAAGAATATAGTAATTGTTTATTAAAAGGAGATAAAGATAGAATAATAGAAGTAATACAAAATGTTATAGAAAATGCCATAAAATATGGGGATGGAAAAGAGATTAAAATTGATTTTTCCGAGGAAGAAAATTGTAAATTGGTATCTATATTTAATACTGGCTATGGATTAAAACAAGAAGATTTGCCACACATTTTTGATTCTTTTTATAGAGGGAGTAATTCTAAAAAACAAGAAGGAAGCGGACTGGGCTTATATATTTGCAAACAATTAATGCATAAAATGAATGGAGATATTTTTGCCCAAGTAAAAGATAATAATATTTTTGAGGTTACGATTGTAATTAGAAAAGAGTAAAATCAAATAAATAATAATTTGAAAGTGAGATGAAGTATTATGGATTTAAAGAAAATTGAGAAATTCATTGATAAACAAAAAGTTAGTTTTATATGTTCTATTGATGATGAAAACTATCCTAATGTAAAAGCAATGCTAAAACCTAGAAAAAGGATAAAACTAAAAGAATTTTACTTTTCTACGAACACTTCATCTATGAGGGTTAGTCATTATAAGGATAATCCAAATGCTAGTATCTACTTTTATCACAAAGGATTAATCAAATATGTTGGTGTTATGCTAAAAGGGAAAATGAAAGTTCTAACAGATCAAGAAAATAAAAATATGATTTGGAAAAAGGGAGATACAATATTTTATAAAAAAGGTATAACGGATCCAGATTATTGTGTTTTAAAATTTACTGCAACAAGTGGTAGATATTATTGCGATTTAAAAACAGAAAATTTTGATATAAAGTAATTCAAATTACAAGTTTTAGATTAGTTTGCAACATAACTAATCTGTATTTTACTCAACTATTTAGAAAAAAATCAAAATAGTTATTGACTTTTGACTTATAAAACATTATAATCTATTTAGATATATATCGAAATACTTTGAGTGAGGTGATTATTTTGGGAATGTCAGAAACATTAAAAGCAATTAGTGACCCTGTGAGAAGAGAAATACTTGAATTATTAAAAGATGGAAGAAAAACAGCAGGAGAAATATCAAGTAGTTTCAATTTAACAGGAGCAACAGTATCCTATCATTTATCGAACTTAAAAAAAGCAAATCTAATAACTGAAACGAAACAAAAGAACTTTATATTTTATGAGCTAAATAGTTCTGTATTTGAAGATGTTTTAGTATGGATTTATAAGCTGGGAGGAAATAAAAATGGAAAAGAAAAATAGAAAAACACTAATTTTAACTGTAATTATATGTCTATTACCAATGCTTCTTGGTGCTATACTTTATAATAAACTACCAGAACAAATGCCAATTCATTTTACAATAAATGATGTGCCAGATAATTATGCACATAAAAATTTCGCATTATTTGGAATACCACTAATTATGGCTATTGTTCAAGCGATATGCTTTATTGTTGTTAATATAAAGTTAAATAAATTAGAAAATAAAGAAAAACCTAAAATATTAAAAATAATGGAATGGTTTATTCCTGTTGTTACAGTATTGATATATGTGATTATGGTAGAAGCACCACTAGGAAGTACAGTATATGTTGGAAAAAGCATATGTTTAATATTAGGAATATTATTTATGGTTATAGGAAATTATATTCCTAAAATGAGCTATGAGATGGGGAAAACAACATTTCATCCAATGCCTAAAAGTGAAAAAGCGTTTAGAAAAATGAGTAAGATTATGGGATATTTATTTATTGTAATGGGAATTGTTTTATTAATAATGATTATATGGGTATAAAGATAAATCACAATTAATAGAGATGATTAAAGAGTAATAGTTACTGAAAATATTGTTCTTTTAATTTTATCTAAACATATAAATATCTACGTCGATGGTACCAATAGAACCTCAAGTGTTTCGAAAGATTAGCTTGAGGTTTTAATTTATAAAAAAGCAGATTTTTCTAACACTTTTCAATTTGCTAAAGGAAGTTTAAAAAATGTTTTGAAATATATTCTTTTGAACATTTATCTAAGTCGCAATAGATATTTGTTCTTTTTTATTGTCGAGAGAAGTTAATAAAAAGAATGTAAGATAAAGGCTCTAATTTAGAACTGCTCAAATTTTTATCAGAGAATGTCTAGTCAGAGAATAATGTGGATTTTATAAATTGACATTTATAATTTTTTGGGGTATAATTTGCAACAGATGTTTTAAAACACATGTTGCAAAAAAAGGAGATAATTATGCCACAGAAAGCGAAGTTTACTAAGAAAGAAATTCTAGATGTTTCATTAAATATAGTAAGGAAAAGTGGATGGGATTCACTTACTGCAAGGAATATTGGGAAAAATCTAAAAAGTTCAACGCGCCCTATATTTACTATTTTTGATTCAATGAAAGAATTACAAAAAGAAGTTAAGATTGTAGCTAGAAAATTATATGATAGTTATGTTGAAGAAGCACTTAAAAGGGATGATAAAGATAAGATATATTTTAAATGTGTAGGAGAACAATATATAAAATTTTCAGTAGTTGAACCTAAACTTTTTCAACTTCTTTTTATGAAGGAGCAAGAAGAGACTGAGTTTACAAGAATTTTACCCCAAATAGAAAATAATTATGAAAAGATTATATTATCTATAGAAGAACAGTATAAACTAAATAGAGAAAAATCGATAAAGCTTTATTATCATTTATGGGTATATACTCATGGAATAGCTTCACTTTGTGCAACTAAAATGTGTACTTTTACTGACAAAGAAATAAACAATATGTTAACAGAAGTATTTAAGAGCATTTTAGAAAATCTAAAAGAAATGGGGGAAAATTAGAATGATAGAAATTAAAGATATAAAAAAATCGTATGGCATTGGAGAGAATAGAGTACAAATATTAAAGGGAATAAGCTTATCAATTGAAGAACATGCTTTTACTGTGATTTTAGGAGCTTCTGGCTCAGGAAAATCTACACTTTTAAATGTAGTATCAGGATTGGAACAGGCTGATGAGGGGAGCATTTTGTATAATGATACTGATATAACAAAATTGGACGAGAATAAGCGTACTGCATTTAGAAGAGAGAATATAGGATTTGTTTTTCAACAGTATTATCTTTTACCAAATATGAACGTAGATAAAAATGTTAGAATGGGAGCTGATCTGGTAAACAATAAAGAGTATAAATCCGTTATAGATGCAGTGGGATTAAAAGAAAAAATAAATAAGTATCCAAGTCAACTATCTGGAGGAGAACAGCAAAGAGTTTCTATTGCAAGGGCTCTTGCAAAGAAACCTAAAGTACTTTTTTTAGATGAACCAACAGGAGCCTTAGATGAAACAACGGGACGTCAAGTTTTAGATTATATTTCAAAATTACACAATGAATATGGCATCACTATTGTAATGGTTACGCATAATCAAAATATCGCTGAGATGGCAGATACTGTTATAACAATGAATAGTGGTAAGGTTTTGAAGGAATATTCTAACACCTCAAAGAAAACAGCTTATGAGATAGGATGGTGATAATATGATTGTAAATTTGAAAGATACAACTAAATTGATTGCAATATCCGTTATGATTGCATGTGGGGTATTTGTTGCTACGCTTTTTTTAAGTTATAATATGGACATTGTAAATATTAAAGATCAAATTGTAAATGAACAAGTGCAAGTATTTTACGATGCACAAGTAAGAACTTCAATAGTGATTAGTTCTGTATCAGGTGGATGTCTATTATTAACATCATTTGTAATGCTTATATTTTATATTAAAAATTATATCGATACGCATAAAAAAGAATTAGGAATTTTAAAAGCACTTGGATATCCTAATATGAGAATTGCTTTAGATTTCTGGTTATTTGGTTTGAGTACCTTATTTGGAGCATTAATTGGGTATTTAGGGGCTCATATTATAATACCTTCGTTTTATATTACACAAAACAAGGATAATATTATACCTGAGGTAACATTTAATTTTCATCCTTTATTATTAGTATGTCTTATCGTATTGCCTACATTGCTCTTTTCACTAATAGCAATATTATATGCTAATCATAGTTTAAAAAGACCGACATTAGATTTATTAGAAGACAAGTTGTATATATCAAAGAAAGAAAGAAAATATAAAGAAAAGAACAATGATAATTCATATTTGAAAGAATTAAAAAAAGTTACATTAAGGAAGAAAACATTAGCATTTTTTATTATATTTTCATCATTTTGTTTTTCAGCTATGACACAAATGTCTTCTAGTATGAAAGATCTAGCTAGTTCATTGATGGGAGTAATGGTATTAATCATAGGGCTGTTATTAGCATGCACAACACTAATACTTGCAATAATAACAGTTATTAATGGAAATAAAAAAAATATTGCTATGATGAAGGTGTTTGGATATTCACAAAAGGAATGTTCAAAATCAATTATAGATATATATAGACCTTTATCATATATTGGATTTATCATAGGAACGTTTTATCAATATGGACTTTTAAGAATAATGATAGATATTGTATTTAAAGACTTTGAGGGTGTTCCCGAATATAAGTTTGATATTCCTATGATGTTTGTATCACTTGTGTGCTTTATAGTATTTTATGAATTAGTTATGTATATATATTCTCGAAAGATAAAGAATATATCTATAAAAGAAGTTATGCTTGAACCATAATAAGAATGTTTGTAAATAACTACTTCGATGGCACCATTAGAACTTCAAGTATTTCGGAGAACAAATAAGACTAGAATAGTTGATAGAAGTGTATTGATACTGCACTTCTATTTTTTAAATAAAAAAATAGAACCAAATGTTGCTACCAACTTAGTTCATGCTATTCAAGTGACCTCACACTATAATAACTTAAGTTATTATATGTCAAATGAAACCTTTCTATAAACTTTTAGAAAATTCCTTGTTAACTTTATTTTTAAATATTTATATGGTAAAATTGATAAAGAAGAAAAAATTAGTAAGAATAAATTTAGGTATTTATATGAACGGATGTGAAAAAATGCAAGAACAAGAAGTTATTTTAAAAAATGTAAATTCATTTGAACCGAAACATATTTTTGAATGTGGACAATGTTTTAGATGGGATAAAAATATAGATGATAGTTATACAGGTGTTGTAAACAAAAGTGTATTAAATGTGAAAAAAATTGGTAATGATATTGTAATTAATGGCATAAGCAATGAAAGTTTAGAAGATATTGTAAATAAGTATTTTGATTTAAATAGAGATTATCAAAAAATTAAAGAATTATTAAAAAATGTAGACAAAGATGTAAAAAAAAGTATTACATATGGAGAAGGAATACGTATTCTTAATCAAGATTTATGGGAAACTACTATATCTTTTATTATTTCGGCTAATAATAATATACCGAGAATTAAAGGAATAATAAAAAAGATATGCCAAAAATACGGAGACGAAATTATTTGGAATAATGAGGAATATTATTCATTTCCAACACCAAAGCAATTATCAAAAGCAAGTGTCCAGGACTTAAGAACTTTAGGATTAGGATTTAGAGATAAAAGAGTATTTGAAACGACACAAATTGTTGTTTCAAATCAGGTCGATTTAAGTAAGCTTATGCGCAAGAAAACTGAAGAAGCAAGAGAAATTCTTCTTACTCTTCCAGGGGTTGGACCTAAGGTTGCAGATTGTATTTTATTATTTTCTGAATTAAAAAGATTAGAAGTTTTTCCAGTTGATGTATGGGTAAGAAGAGTAATGAATGACTTGTACATAAAGATGGAAGATGAAAATAAAGTAAATAAAAAAGAAGTTTTAAATTTAGCTAAAGAAAAATATGGAGATTTAGCTGGACTTGCACAGCAATATTTATTTTATTGGAAACGAGAAGCATAAAAATTAAAGTTTTTAATTTCAAAACCTTTAATATATTTAAGCTTCTTATTATTTAAAGTATGAGATTTTGAGGAGATAAGAATATATGAGTTTACGATTAGTTTATGGAAGAGCAGGAAAAGGAAAAAGTAGTTTTTTATATAATGAGATAAAAGATAAAATTAATGAAAAGAGTAAAATTTATATTATTACTCCAGAACAATTTTCTTTTACAGCAGAAAAGAAATTAATGGATGCAATTGGCACAGGTGCTGTAATAAATGCTGAGGTTCTTACTTTTAACCGTATGGCATACAGAGTGCTTAAGGAAATTGGAGGAATTAACAAAACAGACCTATCAAAATGTGGAAGAGCAATGCTAATTTATGATATTTTATCTAAAAATAAAAGAAAACTAAAGTATCTAGGTAAATCTGATGAAAATATTGATATGATTGGAACTCAAATAACTGAATTTAAAAAACATGGAGTTTCAGTTGAAGAATTAGAAGAAGCAAAAAATAATGCGGAAAATAAATATCTTAAATGTAAAATGGAGGATATGTTTTTAGTATACAATGAGTTTCAAAATAGAATTATAGATAAGTTTATTGATGAAACAGATAGATTAAGCATGTTAGCTAATAAAATTGATGAAACAGAAGAATTTAATAATTCTCTTATTTATATAGATGAATTTGTAGGTTTTACAAAACAAGAATATGATATTATAAGAAAACTTTTAAAAGTGGCAAAAATGGTAAGTATAACAATATGTGCAGATAATTTAGAAGAAATAAAAAATCCTGATACAGATATTTTTTATTCAAATAAACAAACAGCGCAAAAAATAATAAACCTTGCAAAAGATGAAAAGATTAAAATTGAAAATGAAATTAAAATTGATAGTAAAAATGCCAGATTTAAGGCGGAAGAACTTAAACATATAGAAGAGAGTTTATATAATATTCCTCTTAAAAAATATGAAAAAGATGTAGAAAACGTAAAACTTTTTTTAGCCAATAATCCATATTCTGAAATAGAGCATCTTGCAATTCAAATTGTAAAATTGGTTCGTAATGAAAAATATAGATACAAAGATATTTCTATAATTACAAAAAATTTAGATACATACTCTAATTTATGCAAAGCAATTTTTCATAAGTATGATATACCTATTTTCATTGATGAAAAAAAGGACTTAAATAATAATATTTTAATCCAATATATTCTTTCAATATTAGAGATTTTCTCAAAAAATTGGTCACATGAATCTGTATTTAATTATATAAAAACAGGCTTATTAGATATTGACGAGCAGGAAATTTACAAATTAGAGAATTATTGTTTAAGATGGGGAATTAAACAAAATAAATGGTATGGTCCTGACTGGAATTATACAGATGATACAAAAAAAACAGATGACTTAAAAAGAATAAATGAACTTAAAAATACAATTGTAAACCCATTAATGGAATTAAAAAATGAAATAAATAAATCAAAAGATGTAACGACTATAACAAAATGTTTATATGATTTCCTTATAAAAATGGAGATAGATAAAAAAATAGAAAATAAAATAGAGAGACTTGCTGAAAATAATATGACTGAAATAGCAATGGAGTATGAAACTAGTTGGAAGGTTTTGGTTTCAGTTTTAGATGAAATTGTTTTAATTTTTGGAGGAGATAAAGTTACATTTGAACAATATAAACAAATTATGAAAATTGGTTTTAAAAATAGTGGGCTTGGAAAAATACCTGCATCACAAGACCAAGTAATTATAGGAGATGTAGAACGTTCTAAAACACATAAAGTAAAAGCCCTTTTTATGATTGGGTTAAATGATCGGAGTATTCCCAAGTGTAAATAAAGATGAAGGCTTTTTCAATGATAAAGATAGAGAGTACTTTAAAGAACAGAAAATAGAGCTTGCTAAAGGTACACTGGAAAATTTATATGAAGAAAATTTCAATATTTATAAAGCATTTACAACAGCAGAAGACAAACTTTATTTATCTTATGCATCGTCAGATTCAGAAGGTAAATCTTTAAGGTCATCAATTTTTATTAGTAAAATAAAAAAGATGTTTCCTAAAATTTCTATGGAAAGTGATATTATCGAAAGAAAATCAGAGGTGCTAAATGAAAATACTACATTTGAAGAGTTATTAACAAAATTAAGAGATTTTAAGGATGGAATAGAGATTGAGAATAAATGGTTTTTATTATATGATTACTTTAGCAAAAACAATTTATGGAAAGATAAATTAGAAAATGCATTAAATGGAATTTATTTCACAAATAACCCAAAACAAATAAATGATAAAGTAATAGATGATTTATACGGAAGAGTTTTAAATTCAAGTGTATCAAGGTTAGAGCAATATAGAGCGTGCCCATTTTCTTATTATTTAAAATATGGTTTAAAAATAAAAGAAACTAAGAGTTTACAGGTAAATGCAATAGATACTGGATCATTTATGCATGATGTAATAGATGAATTCTTTAATACAATAGATGCTAGAGATATTAATATTAAGAAAATAGAATTTGATGAAATGAAAAATATTTTGGAAGAAATTATAAATGAAAAATTACATTTAAATAGAAATTATATTTTTTCAAGTACTCCTAAATATAAGGTATTAGCTCAAAGATTAAAAAGAGTAATAACTAAATCAATGTGGTATATAATCGAGAGCTTAAAATATAGTAATTTTGATGTCCTTGGAAATGAAATAGAGTTTAAAGAGGGAAAAAAATATCCACCTATTAATGTTTTATTAGATAATGGGAAAAAAGTGAAAATTACAGGAAAAATTGATAGAATTGATATTGCTAAGCTAAATGGTAAGAATTATATTAGAATTATTGATTATAAATCTTCTACAAAAAATATAGACTTAAATGAAGTTTATGAAGGACTTCAAATTCAATTATTAACATATTTAGATGCAAGTTGTCAAAAAGAAAATTTTGATCCAGCAGGTGTTTTATATTTTAATTTAATTGATCCAGTTATAAAAGCTAGCAAAAATATGACAGAAGAAGAAATAGAAAAGGAAATTAGAAAAAAGTTTAAAATGCAGGGTTTAATTTTGGCTGATGCAGAAGTTGTTAAAAGTATGGACAAAGAGCTTGAAGCTGGTGCTTCAACCAGAATTCCGGCATATTTAGATAAAGAAGGAAATTTAAGTTCTTCTAGATCAAATGCTGTTACAAAAACACAATTTGAATATTTACAAAAATATATGAACAAAATAATTAAACAGATTTCAGAAGAAATATTAAGTGGTAATATTTCTCTTAAGCCATATTATAATTTAAGAAACAAGCAAACTCCTTGCCAGTATTGTGAATATAAAACCGTTTGTAATTTTAATAGAAGCGGATGTAAGAATGAATATAGGTACATAGGTAATTATGATAAGGAGTTTTTATTAGAAAAGATTAAAAATGATGTTAATTCTATGGAAAAATAATAAATATAAATTTATTAAAAATAAGATATATTAATTATTGTAAATAAAATTAAGTTGTAGGATAAAGCAGTCTAAAAATGAGTAGAAAAGAGGAACATATGAGAAATAGTTTTTTAGAAGTAAATTTAAATAATGTTTCATACAATATACAACAGATAAAAAAATTTGTTGGTGATAATGTTACTGTGATGCCTGTTATAAAAGCAAATGCATATGGGCTCGGAGCAGAAAAATTAAAAAATATTCTAGAAAAAGAAAAGATAAGTAAAGTTGCTGTTGCGATTGTGGATGAAGCTATAAAACTAAGAAAAGCCAAATTTAATATGGATATAATAGTACTAAATGAGCTACTTGAAGATGAAACAGAACAAATTGTAGATTATGGCTTAACTGCGGGAGTTTCTGTATTCAAAATAGCAGAAAAAATCAATGAGTATTCAAAGAAAAAAGGGGTTATTACTAAAATTCATATAGAAATTGATACTGGAATGGGAAGAGTTGGACTGAAAATACAAGAAGTACTTTCGTTTGTAAAGAATATAACTAGTAAATTAACAAATTTAGAAATAGAAGGAATTTATACTCATCTATCTTCAGCTGATAGTAGTACAGATTTTACAAAACAGCAAATAAGTAAATTTGAAACTGTTAGAAAACAATTAGTAGAAAGTGGCTTTAAATTTAAATATTATCATATTTCAGCAAGTGGAGGAATATTAAAATATCCAGAAGCACATTATAATATGGTAAGACCAGGTATTATTATTTATGGATATTTACCAAATGAAAATATGAAGGATATTATAGATTTGAAACCAACTACAAAATTAAAATCTAGCATAGTTTTTATAAAAGATGTAGAAAAAGGCGAGCCTATTAGTTATGGAAGAACATATATAACAAGTAAGAAAACCAAAGTTGCAACTATACCAATTGGATATGCAGATGGAGTTGGAAGAAGCCTTTCAAATAAAGGAAATGTTATTATTCACGGTAAGCTTGCACCAATTATAGGAAATATTTGCATGGACAATTTTATGGTAGATATAACAGACATTCCAGATGCTAAGATAGGTGATGAAGTTATTTTATGGGATAATGATAAGATTAAAATAGAGGATATTGCAGATGTTTGTGGTACTATAAATTACGAAATTTTATGTGGAGTGCAAAATAGAATTCCAAGAAAGTATATAATTTAATTTTTAATATTTAGGAGGATTTATGCAAGATTTATCTAACGAAAATGTAATTCACCAAAAAAGCGGTGAAATTGAATATTTACAATTTAAAAAATTATTACAATATAAAGAAAAGGTAGTACATTGTTTTACATTAAAGCCACTAGACTTTGGAGGTATTTTAAATTACTATGATAATAAAAAAATGTTTTCAGAGAATTATAAAAAAATATCAGAAAAACTAAAATTAGATAGTAATAATATAGTAAGACCATTGCAAACACATACAAATTGTGTTAAAAATATATATAATGAAAAAGGAATTTTTATAGATAACTTACAAAATGTTGATGGATTAATTACAGACCAAAAAGAGGAAATATTATCTTTAGTTTTTGCTGATTGCACACCAATTCTGCTTTATGATCCAGTTAAAAATGTTATAGGAAATGTTCATTCTGGATGGAAAGGGACTGTAAGTAAAATTGGAAAAATTGCATGTCAAAAAATGATTAATGATTATAAATGTAAGCCAGAAGATATTATTTGTTGTATTGGTCCAACTATTAGAAGTTGTCATTTTGAAGTAGATGAAGATGTGAAAAATTTATTTAAAGATGCCTTTGGAAATATAAATATTTTTCATTTAGGAGAAATAAAACAAGGAAAACAGAAGTATTTTATTGATACTGTATTAGCCAATATAACAATGATGAAAGAATTAGGACTAAAAGACGAAAATATTATAGATAGTGGAATTTGTAGTGTTTGTCAAAATAAGTTTATCCACTCATACAGAGCAGAAAAAGAGTTAGCTGGAAGAAATACAGCATTGATTAGTTTGATTTAGTAATTTTTAGGAGGAATAAATGTACGACAATTGGGAGAAATTAGAAGAATCAATTAGAGATTGCAAGAAATGTAAATTAAGTATAAATAGAACTAATATAGTTTTTGGACAAGGTAATAAAAATGCTGATGTAATGTTTATTGGTGAGGGACCTGGTGCTGATGAAGATATGAAAGCACTTCCATTTGTTGGTAAAGCTCGGACAACTTATGAATAAAGCATTTGAAGGATTAGGAATAAATAGAGAAAATGTTTATATTGCGAATGTTGTAAAATGTAGACCTCCTGCAAATCGTGTTCCAGAAGAAGATGAAGCGGCATGTTGTTTGAATTATTTAAGAAACCAAGTGATTTTAATTAAACCCAAAATTATTGTTTTATTGGGAAGTACAGCATTAAAAAATATATTGGGAAAAGAAATGGGAATAACAGCAACTAGAGGAAAATGGGTAGAAAAAAAAGGAATTTTTTATATGCCAACATGGCATCCAGCAGCACTTTTAAGAGATGAAAATAAAAAAATTGAATTTTGGCTTGACCTTAAAGAAGTAAAACAAAAAGCTATAGAAAGTAACCTTGTAATATAAAAGGAGATGAAGAAAATTGGAAAATCCATATTTTAAAAACTTAACATATTCGTTACTAGAAAAGAAAGTAGCTTATAAAGGAAGAAGAGTTACTGTAGAAGAATTAACATATCTAGCAGATGATAAAAAAATTTATAGAGAACATGTTTTAGCAGGAGATGCATCAGTTATTTTAGCAATAACAAATGAAAATAAAGTTATAATGGTGCAAGAAGCGAGAACACCAATTAATAAAGTAATTTTAGCCCTTCCAGCAGGACAAATTGAAAAAGGGGAAGATGCTAAAAATGGTGCAATAAGAGAATTAGAAGAAGAAACAGGATATAGGGCCAAAAAAGTAAAAAAATTAAGAGAAGTTTATCCATCTGTAGGTTATACCAGTGAAAAAATTACTATATTTTTGGCAACAGATTTAGTAAAAACCAAAAGACATTTAGATGAAGACGAAGATATTAATGTAGTTGAGTTACCATTAGATGAAGTGAAAACAATGTTAGACAATAATGAAATTATTACAGCAAGTAGTACTGTTGCACTTATGCATTATTTTTTATATGAAAAGAAATGAAAAAAATTTTAGTACATAATAACAGTAGAAAGTAGAATTATAGTGTTAGAACATATGGTAATTTTTATGTCATAAGAGAAAGGAAATTTTTAATAATGGAAGAATTAAGTTTAAAAGAAATTAAAGATATATTAGAAAGTAATAATTTATTAAAAAGCAGTAAAATAATTAATGATCAAAAAATAGAATCAATATCTTGCGATTCTAGAAGTGTAGAAAAACAATCTCTATTTTTCTGTAAAGGTCAAAATTATAAGCCGGAATATTTAGGAGATGCAATTAAATGTGGTGCTGTTGCATATATTTCAGAAATTCAATATGAAAAATATGAAGCTTCTTATTTTATAGTAACCGATATTTTAAAAGCAATGGCAATTATTGCTGCAAGGTTTTATGGATATCCAGCTAAAAGCCTAGAATTAATTGGAATTACTGGAACTAAAGGAAAAACTACAACAACGTATTTTTTAAAAAATATTTTAGAGACATTTTTAAATAGAGAAGTTGGAACAATATCGAGTATTAATGTTAATACTGGAAAAAGAAATGAAGAAGCTCATTTAACAACACCAGAAAGTTTGGACCTACATAAGATGTTTTACGAAATAAAAGAGAGTAATTTAAAATATGCAGTAATGGAAGTTTCTTCTCAAAGTTATAAAAGAAATAGATTATATGGAGTAGAATTTGACTATGGAATTTTTACTAATATTGCAGAAGATCATATAAGCCAAATTGAACATCCAACATTTGAAGATTATTTAAATTGTAAAATAGAATTTTTAAAACATTGCAAAACAGTAGTAATTAATAAAAATACTGACTGCTTAGATACAATTTTATCAAAAATTAGTGATAAAAATATAATTTATTATGGAACAGATGAAAGTGCAGACTACTATGTAACAGATATTGAAAAAGAAAAAACAGGATTTAAATTTAAGGTAATAAATAAAAAACAGGGCTACAGTAGTGAGTTTAAAATTAAAATGGCAGGAAGATTTAATATTGAAAATGCACTTGCTGCAATTGTAATTGCAAAATTATTAAATGTGGATGATGAAAGTATAAGAAAAGCTTTATCAAATACAGAGATACTTGGAAGAATGAATATATATGAGCAAAAAGGAATCACAGTAATCGTAGATTATGCACACAATGGATATAGTTTTTCTAAGTTATATGAATCTATAAAAATGGATTATCCAAATAGAAAAATTATTTCTGTTGGAGGAATTGTTGGAGGCAAGGCTTTTAACAGAAGAAAAGAGTTTGGGAAAATCGTAGGAGATAATTCAGATTATATATATTTAACTGCAAATGATCCTCAATTTGAAAATGTTCAAGATATATGTAATGATATTGCACAATATATAACTAAAAAAGATAAATATGAAATTATAGTAGACAGAAAAGAAGCTGTTCAAAAAGCAATTATGAATGCTAAAAAAGGTGATGTAGTTGTTCTTTTAGCTAAAGGAGGAGAACACTATATTAAGATAAAAAACGAGTGTGTAAGTTATGAAGGTGATTTGACAATTGCAAAAAGTGTTTTAAAAAAGAAACGTTCAAGAACAAAATCAAAAACAGAAGAAGTATCTTATAATTAAAATAAGATTTTTATGTATTGGTTATAGAAGACATTAGTATAAAATGAAAAATGAAAACTAAAAAATTCTAAAATCTCAAATATTAATAGATATATAGAAAGTTTTTAGTTTTCGCTTTTTATTTTAAATGTATACGAAATTTATTAAATAATGATTGCAAAAAGAGTACTAGTTTATTTTGAGTTTTCTTGGCTGGAAATTTTCTACTTAAAATTTGTGTATGCATTTGTTCTATATCATTTAGTTTTTGTTTATAATAGTTGCTAAAGTCTGAATATGTGTCTGTTATGCCTATTAAATCTTTATAAATTGTGAATTTAGTCTTATAAACTTCGATATCTGAGTCAGACTGTAATCTTAAAAATTGGTTGTCAAAGTAGGAGGTAAAAATTATTTTTTGTGTATGCAAGAAAATATCTTTTATTTTATTTTTGTATATATTTATTATTGATTGATATTTTATAGCTTTTTTACTTGGACAGTTTTCATCTTCAAATTTATTATTTAAAATAATTATTTTTTCTTCTAATTGCAATAATAAATCAAAATTTTTTTTAATAATATTAAATGAATTTTTACCACAAAGTTCAATGAATTTGTTTTTAAATTTATCAGTACTATAGAAAACGCTGTCATAAAGTAAGTCTTCTCCGACTATATAACACATTTGACTTAACAAATTGCATATAAGAGGGTAACAATCTGGACTAATTGTTGAAAATTCTATTCCATAATATTTTACGGTTTCAAGTTTTGTTTCTAATACACAAGAACTAACAATCTGAACAGCGGCTTCATTTAATGCTATACAAGTGCCTTTGCCGTTTTTATAATTTGAGAGCCCCATTTGTACAAGTTCATTTTTCTCATTTTTTACTTCTTGAATATGATGAATTACTTCATGTACTGCAAATTTTTTAAGGTCATTTAGTCCCATGCCATCTCTAAAATATATACCAGAGTTTTCATAAAAGTAGCATGCTTCTGCAAGGCCAGTAGGCATATTGGCTATAAACATTGGCATAGCTATTATTTCGTTAAATAGGTCTTCATGTTCTAAACGAAGTTTTGGAAATGTTGTACATATTCTAGATGCTATGTATTTAGCAATTGATTGTTTACTTTCTACATCAAGTTCAGAAATTATTTCTATTCCGTGACATCTTTAATTGTTTCTCTATATCCATTAATTTTTTCTCCCTTTGTGATTTGTTTTTATTATAATATAAGGATATGATAAAATCAATGGAATTATTATAATATAATAGTTACTAAAGTGTAGGTTAGTCAATCATTTGTCACAAATTATTTAAAATAAATACTTTGAGCACC